>Ga0209036_1000732_pt1 | contig 14157 bp, 18 predicted proteins | sample MarorgKNORR_S2LV_3_FD_188222 | JGI IMG/M metagenome (GOLD analysis project Ga0209036, IMG submission 188222) | Marine microbial communities from the Southern Atlantic Ocean, analyzing organic carbon cycling - DCM_A/KNORR_S2/LV (SPAdes) (version 2) | ecosystem: Environmental > Aquatic > Marine >... | reverse complement strand
ACATTGTTGTGGAAAAGTTGTCTAGTCTCCTCAAAGTTGACTAGTCCCTTTGCCTTATGTATGCTCATGATCTCACGTTGGAACTGTTCCTTTCCATACAGTTTTATATCTTCTTTTAACTCTGGAGAAGATCCATAATACTTCTTCCAGTCGGACTCTTGTTTGACTTTACGTTTCTTTCCCTTGGGGGTACGGAAGGCATAGAAATACTTTCTTCCGATGTACTTTCTACCGTTGATTTTATTTGTAATACAGTAGACGAAACCGAAGAAATCATTAATGTCGTCAGTAGTAAAAGTTGCACCTTGATATAACCAGGGATTTTCATAGTCAATCGCAGAGACCGTCTTCGTCGTTGATGTCAAGATAGGATGTTGTTTTATCACTATCACTACTTATACGATACGCAGAAGGGTCTGAATAAACCTCTGACTTGAGTTCATTTAACGCGACTTCTATATCGTGGATTAATGTTTTCAAGTTTTTCTTTTTCATGGGGTCTCTAGTTCTGTTTGTAGTTTCTTCCAATCTTTATCAAAGATGTCTAGTCCTTTATCTGTTAAGACATGTAGGAACATCTTCTCAAAAACTTTAGATGGGATTGTACATATGTCAGCTCCAACCTTAAATGCTTGTGCAACTTGGTACACTTCACGAATGGATGCTGCTAGTACCTGAGTCTTTGTACCATGTGTAGCAAATATATCTGATATCTCTTCAATGAGTCCTATGCCATCAAACGATTGATCAAAGACTCTACCTACAAATGGAGAAACATATGTGGCACCTGCCTTCGCTGCTAGGATTGCTTGTGCTGCTGAGAAAACTAAAGTAACATTTACATTTACTTCATCTTCTGATAACTCTTTACATGCTTTAAGACCTTGCGGTGTGCATGGCACTTTGATTGTAATGTTAGGACCTATGTCAATCAGATCCTCTGCCATGTCTAACATATCCTCTGCTGTTTCACCTACTACTTCTGCAGATATAGATGCATGGAATGGAAAGATGTTAGAGATCTCCTTATATACATCCTTTGGATCTTTACCTGCCTTTAGCATGAGAGACGGGTTGGTGGTAACTCCATCAACAAGACCCGTCTCGTAGTATGTTCTAACTAACTCAGCGTCGGAACAGTCTAGAAAAATTTTCATTGACTTCCTATAATGTTATTGATATTTATTATCGCATCTAATTTCTAAGATGTCAAGTGTGTCAGCACTTTTTGACATAAAAAAAGAGCATCACTCGGATGCTCTTGGATTAAATAGTGACCAGTCTTCTGATATAAACGGATTTATCATGACCCATTTGGCATAGTGTATCCCACGATAACACAACATAGCAAAAACCTCATTCGGTTCTTCTACGTCAGGTATATCTTCGCGATGTCCTTTCCAGTTTAATGGTAACATTTTTAAATCCTTTCATATCTCCTTTACCCTGTAACAAATATTTATAATATTACAAATATTTGTATAGAAGTCTTGCCTCTAAGTATATTAGACTCAGAAACACTACGCTCGCCACGAGAATCTCTGATACTACTAACATTACTTCTTCGCTCCTACAACATAGTTCTGACCTCTGTATGTGAGCTCAGCATCTTGCTGTGATTGTTTGCGTGATCTGTCAGTGTCATAAACGACACCACGATAAGTAACTTTTGCCATTGTGTTTACTCCTAAAGTAGTTGGATGTTTTTAATATCCGTTCCTTCAGTCAACCTTTGCGTCCTCCTTATGGGGGATGAACGATCCGTTCCGAGTTGTCCTACTTGCGTCCTATTTCTTTACACTCTTCTTCTACTTTTGTAGCAAAATAACCAATCAGATCTCGTTTACTAACGTCATCAAGATATTGATCTTGTCTGACTTCAGCAACAAGTTCCTTATATCCATCACACTTGATAGTCCAATGGACTGGTTCGTGACTTGCTAGTAAAGATAGGTAGAATAATGCACCCATAGGATGAACGTGTAAGTGTGTAGCTTACGCTACATTTATATTTATATCACAGTTTCCTGACATTTGTAGTTCGCCTTGATACAGTTTACCGATCCTTTTTGTCTTCTTCATCCTTTCTTAAGGATTTCCTAATGTCATCATGTAATCTTTCCTGTGCTGCTTCTTTCTTAGCAGCACTCCAAAGCATATCTGTTATGTCAGGACTATAATCATTCCCTGTTTCCACTAGATCATTATAAGTTTTATCTAACCACTCTGAGTTAGCAGCATATGCCAGTTGTGCTGCTATCTCTTCTTCTGGTCTAGGATTAGAGTGAGAATCCTGCGAAGGTGTCTGCTTTGACATCTTGTTTGATTCCTCCGACGACATAACTTTCAATCTCCGTTTCTTGTGGTGCGTTCTGTAAACCTTTTGAGCTCAACCAATGCTGTGTCCATGGTAAAGGATTGCTTCTAGCAGGTACATCATATACTGGTGTCAAACCTATTGCTTTCATTCTTTTATTAGCAATCCACTCAACATATTTATGTAAGAGTTTCTCATTGAGTCCAATCATACTACCTTCTTTGAACAAGTAGTTTGCCCATGCCTTCTCTTCATCAACTGTCTTCTTAAACATGTGTTGTACATTATCTTTCTCTTCTATAGAGATCTCTTTCATTTCTGGGTCGTCTCCGTCTGCCCATTTTTTGAGGATATTTTGCGTGATAACCAAGTGTTGACTTTCATCTCTAGCAATAAGAGAGAGTATCTTCGCTGAACCTTCCATAAGTTTGTTCTCGCCAAAAGCAAACGAACACGCAAACGAAACGTAGAAACGAATACCTTCAAGGATGTTAACATTTGCTATTGCCCTGTAAAGTTTACGTTTTAGTTCTCTTCTATCAAGAGTTCCTGCAGGATGTCCTTCTACTGCAAACTTCCATGTATTACCAGAGTCATACTCATGTGCTTCATTGATGAAGTCATCATAGGATTCTGTAACTGACGTAGCACGTTGTAATACATTCTCATCTTCTAAGATAGTATCAAATACTTCTGAAGCATCTGGATATACATTCTTAATAATGTATGTGTATGATCTAGAGTGTATCATTTCCATGAACTCCCATACTGTCATGCATGCCTCTAGTTCTGGTAAAGAACAATAGGGTATGAATGCCATACCAGGTCCACGACCTTGCACTGAGTCAAGCATGATCTGATACTTCAAGTTAGAAGTAAAGATATGCTTCTGCTCTGGTGTAAGTGTTTGATAGTCTGATCTATCTTTTTGCAAAGACACCTCTTCTGGTCTCCAGAAATATCCTAGTTGCTGTTGTGTTAGTTTGTCAAATACTGGATACTTGTATGAATCGTATCTCTGGACACCTAATGGTTGTCCGAAAAACATTGGTTGTTTTTTTGTGTCTACTTTATTCTTGTTGAATACTGTCATTCCTTTGTTAGTTTCTAGTTCGGTGTTATACTTTGCAACTGTCACAGTCGTCTTCCTCCGTGGTGAGTAGTTTGTTTATCAACTGGTCAACATTCTGAGGTTCATCATCACCATCTTTTTTAATGTCGTAGGTGTTATGATAGTACGACGTCTTCCAACCATACTTGTATGTGTTGAGAAGATCCTTTGCCATTTCTGATACAGGTACTTCATTATCAGAATAGTTCTCTGGATTGTAACTCCAGTTACCACTGATTGCCTGATCAAAAAACTTCTGCATCACTGCAGTAACTTTGATGTATCCATCATTGTTATGCATATCCCACAGAAGGGTATAGTTATTTTTCAAAGTCCCATAAGACGGAACAATCTGCTTAAGAGGTCCTTTCTTTGATTTCTTAACGGACAAGTAGTCTCTAGGAGGCTCGATTCCGTTTGTGGCATTTGACACAACGGAACTGCTCTCCGAAGGCATCTGTGCGGACAACGTGCTGTGCCTGAGTCCATGCTGCTTGATCCTATTCCTAAGATGCTCCCAATCACACTGTAAGTCATTGGATACTATTTCGTCCACTTCCTTCTTATATGTATCGATAGGAAGGATTCCATCAGCATACTTTGTTCTACCAAAATAACCGCACGGACCCTTTTCCATAGCAAGACGATTAGATGTGCTTAGGAGGGCATACTGGAATCTCTCAGTGAGTTTATGAACCAAGTCATGAGCTTTCTGTGAGTCATATTTTGCATTGTTTTTAGCAAGATAATGTGCTAGTCCAATGTATCCGATTCCTAACGATCTTCGGTTAAGCGTACTGTCTTTTGCAGCATTGACAGGATAGTTCTGATAATCAATCAGTGCATCTAATCCTCTTACTGCTAGTTCACATAACTCATCAAGTTCATCTAACCTATTGATCTTACCTACATTGATAGCAGATAGAATACACAAAGCAATCTCACCTGATCCATCTATATGTTGAATAGGATCTGTTGGTAAAGTAATCTCTTGACAGAGGTTACTCATGTTTACTTTGTCTTTGAATGAACTGTGACTATTACAGTGATCTATATTCATGATATACAAACGACCAGTCTCTGCTCGTTCCTTTAGTATATCCATGATGAGTTTTTGTGCACCGACAGTCTTCTTTGGTATGCTTTCGTCTAACTCATACTTGACGTATAGACTATCAAAATCCTCTGTACCAAAACTATCATACAACCCTGGCACATCATGAGGAGAAAATAAAGTAATCTCCCCATTTTGTATGAACCTCTCATAGAAGAGTTTCGATAGTTGTATACTGTAGTCAAGTTTTCTTACCCTGTTGTCTTCAGTTCCTTTATTGTTCTTGAGAACAATGATGTCTTCTATTTCTTGGTGCCAGATGGGGAAGTGGACAGTCGCTGATCCACCTCTAATGCCATTCTGAGTGCAGCATCTGACAGTACTTTCAAACTTTTTGAGGAAAGGTACAACGCCTGTGTGTTGTACTTCTCCACTACGGATTTTGCTGTTGATACCCCTGATGCGACCCGCGTTGATACCGATACCCGCCCTTTGTGCAACATATTTGCCGATAGCCATATCGCTACTAAAGATACTATCGAGGGTGTCATCAACATCAACAAGAACACAGCTAGCAAACTGTCTAATTGGAGTTCTAACCCCTGCCATGATAGGTGTGGGGATGTTGAGTTTGTGTTTTGAGATTGCGTCGTAGTATTTTCTGACATATTCTAACCTGTAAAATTTATCATCATCTTGAAATAAAGTAAGAGCAACCATCATGTACATGAACTGAGGTGTCTCGTATGTTAAACCAGTTGTCCTACACTGTACCAAGTATTTATCTGACACTTGTCTGATACCTGCATAGGTAAACAAGTAGTCTCTATCATGATCTATATACCCCTCTAGTATGCCCCATTCCTCCTCAGTATATTTGTCAAGGATTACAGGGTCATATACACCGTTCTCAGCACACTTTTTGACATGGGATAGTATTGTAGGATGGTTGTCTGGATGATCACCATAGACAGATTTTCTTAAGGAAAATAAAAGAAGTCTAGCAGCAACATACTGATAGTTTGGTGACTCAAGATCAATCAAATCATTTGCTGACCTGATAAGAATCTCTTGAATGTCAGAGCTCTTGATACCATCAAAGAACTGTAAGTTTGCATTCACTTCTATGTGTGATTCTGATACACCTGCAAGTCCTTCACATGCAAGTTCTACCATCTTGTGTATTTTATTAATATCAAGAGGTTCTGATTCTCCATCTCTCTTGACAACATTGATTTTAGTTGCTTCTGCTATTGGTGTCATACCTTTTTCCATTCGCTAAGTTTAACGTGTGCTTCTAATCCGTCGTAGGTGTTAAATTCTACCAGAGATTGTACATTATGTCCAGAGATTGTCATATCATTAAGATCTTTTTCAACCAAATGTGTTGGCCAAATGACAACTTCGTAACCTTTGTCAATAACTTTTGACATACGTTTGATTATCTCTGGGTTTCGTCTTTCATTATCGAAAACGAAGACAGCATCTTTATTGTCTATCAACTTCCAATCTATATCTGCACCTGCCATAGCGATTGCATTGTCAATAAAGAGACTATCAAATGGTCCTTCTGTAATGTAAACAGTTTTCTTGAAGTTGACTCTATCTAATCCAAAGACTTTAGTTCTAGAGTCATCTAACATGACCGTGATGTAACGAAGTTTTTCTTTTACATCAAGTGACCTCCCTTGGAAACCAAACCATTCTCCGTTTTCATCAATGAATGGAATAATAACTCTTGGGTGATCTCTATTGACATTTGTAAATGTTGGTTTTTGTGTGTTTACCCATGTGCAAAACTCATCAGCGTAGTATAAATCAGAGAAATATTTCTCTGGAATCTTCCTATCGACGATGTATTTTTTTGCAGGGTGCGATATATTTAGTGATCGGATATCTTGCAGATCTCCCTTCTTTTTGAATGTTGTTTTTTCAAAATCAAAAGTGGGAGTTGCTACGTTTCTACCCTTACCTGTTAGTCCAGCTTTGTATCTCTCCATGACATATTCATCATAAAGATCACTTGCTTGATCCTTCAAAAAATTGCCAAAAGACCTACCTACACCACAGTTGTGGCACTTGTAGATAAGTCCTGAGTTTTTCTGAAAGAGATAACCTCTTGCTTTGTTCTTATATTTTTGTGAGTCACCACAATAAGGACACCTAAAATTATAGGTGCCTTCCTTGATCTTCTTAAACTTGTCCAGTCTTGCTGATACTAGATTAGTATACAGTATATCAATCACTAAAGGAAGTTACTTAACTAACCTTTCTATTGTAGTATTTCCTGGATCATTTGTCAAGTTTCTCATGATTACTTGTCCTGGAAGGGATATGATAAAACTTATTACTACGAGTCCACCTGCTATAGTCCACATTTTCTTTTCCATCAATCTTAATCTGTCATCCACCTTACGAATATCACGTTCACATCCTTTCTTTATTGATTCTGTTTCTCTAGTCATATCTTTATGCAGACTGTCTATCTTTTCAAATAGCACTGCGTCAATCCTATCTTGTTTATCTAACTTCTCATTATGAACCGCCAGAAGTTGACCCATCTTTACAGAGTTGTCCTGTAAAGATTCAACGACTCGTTCCAGTCTTTCTATTATCGCTGTATTAATATCAGACATTACCTCGTTGCGTCTTGTTCTGCTCCTGCCCTTGCTTGCTTCTTCAACTGCTGAGTTTTCATTTGAAGTTGCTTTGCTAACTCTTGCTTCTTCATTTGAACCTTTTTCTTTTCAATAGCAATCTTCATTTGTGCTTGTTTATTCTTCATCTGTGCGTCAGACTCAGATACAACTTCTTCTTGCACGTTCCTCATATGCTTCATTCTTTTATCCATAAAGAACTTACCTGCATTGGCGGGAAGTATACGTTCTATGCTTATATCACTTCTATACTTTGGCATGATAGACATGCGAAGTTTCATCTTGAGCTCAGCAGGACTATTAGCATAGATGATAGTGTCTCCTACTGTTGGTATATTTACTTTGTATTGGTATAGTTTATTAGGTGATGTCGGATTTTCTCTGGATTCTTTTTGTATTTTTTTTCTTTTCTGAACTTTCTTTCTAAACTTCATGACAGGATCGTAGCCAGCATTAGGACCAGTCGCAGCAGCACTGCCACTGAAACCACCTGTTCCTGCTGTCATTAATTCTTCATTCATTAGATTTTGTCCAGTTCTTCTTGCAATGTAGGATCGATGTCAAGGTCTGGCATCATTCCTATAGGATATTTATTCAAATAAAGTAGTAGAGTCTTAAGTAAGCACCAGTATTCTCTTTCAAATTTAAAAAAGAGCAATGGTGTTGCTGCTTCGCCAAAGACATTATACAATATGATGAGGTGATTTAAGATTAAAGGGATCCTTAAAGGACCCCCTCTTAAATATCTTTTCAGTAAACGTTTCAAGTATTTGAAGCGTTTCACATCTTCATCAAAATCCTCTCGTGTAACACAATGAGGATTTTCATAATGTTTTATGGCGAACAGAATGTAGTTAGACTCATTCAGTTCGTCAAATTTCATTTAGTTAGTTATTAACTGCCGAAGGTTAGTGTTGCTGCACCGTTTGAGATGATCTCTTCTGTACCACCTGCTGAGTTGATCTTCACTCTGTACTTGTAACCGTCTAAGGTTGCTCCACCAAGTGATGCGTATGCAAGTGTTGCAGTTGTGAAGTTAGAGTATGTGATACCTGTATCAAGTCCACCTGCTCCACCAACAATGTTCTGCCAACGAGTAGTAGCATTTGCTGTCTGTCTCTGCCATTGATATGTAAGAGTTCCTGGTGTTCCAGTTGTACTGGTGCTGACTGCGAATGTACCTGCTCCAGAGGAGGAAGTAGAGTTTGCAGGTTGAGAACTAATAGTTACTGCTGATGCTACATCTGCTACAACTGTGTCATCTGTATCGTCACCAGATGTTCCTGCTGCTGCGGATACAACTGCTAGACACTCAGACTTATACTTGGTGTCTCCATTATGTGTAGTGTATGTTCTATACAACCACCATCCTGGTCCTGTGATTCCTCTTGATTTGTTCTCTGCAAGAGCTGCTTCAGTAGTATCTACAAATACTAATGAATATGAGTTTGTATCTCCACCTTTAATAACAAATTCTGCTACTGTAGTTGGAGGGTTTCTTCTTACTGCGTTTGCTGCAGTAATAGTTGCAGTTGATCCTGCATATGCTTTGTGAAGCTCTAGTGCTGTTGCACTTGTTACCTGCTTGACGATATAAGCAACACCAGAGAGTTCTAGTACGTCCCCGACTTTGACAAAATTGTCAGAAGTAGACGTAAAGTCTCCCGATGTAGTAACAGTGGCATCACCGTTGGTAACTCCAACGTTGGTACCCATTGCCTTTGCGTCAAGTACTCCGAATGTTGACATTTGTTCTCCGTCGGTATTTTTCTATGTACTATTTAGCTTCCAACGCTTCTTTAACTTTCGCAAAGAGTTCGTCGTCTGCTGTAGTTTTAGTTAGTTTAACTGCCTTACCAATAATAAGTAGACAAATTTCTATTAGTTTTTCTCCAAGTTCTGCATCGTCAGGAATTTTCTTAACAGCAGAATCGATTACTTTGTATGCCAGTGGCATTAAAAACTTTCCAATCATGATTAAATCTCATAGGGTTATAGAATATATATACGACTTATGTACCTAGTCCTTTACCCTTATCATAGTTGTCTTTTCCACCGTATCTTGCCATGGTATTTACATATGATTGTACATCTTTGAACCCACGTTTCTTGGCATCAGCAGCAGTTTGTTTCTTTTGATCTGCCATCTTCTTATACTTGCCAGTACCTACAGTAGACTTAGCACCCCTAACTTTTTTAGGTTGACCTCTCTTCATGATCTGATCCTTATACTTCTTCCTGATCATATCAAGTGCAAGATCTTTCCCTTCACGAGTGAACTTCATGCCCTTAGTTGCCTTATCTTTGAGTGCCTGACGTTTCTTAGGATCCATGTTCTTTTCATAGTCTGCTAACTTCTTAGCATAACTAGGGTTATCCATCTTCTTGATAACTGCTCTGTCTTTTTTGTCAGGTCCTGTGTATACTTTTTCTTCTATCTCAACTTCTTCCTTCGCTGTTTTTGGACGACAATCATTGACGAGCTTACCACCCTTCATTTTCATGCCTACTTTCTTATGTGTCTTCCAACACTCCGAGAATTTTAACAGTGAAGTTTCAACTTTGCTTTCTTTATCGCTTTCTTCTGAAACTTCTTTTTGACTGTCATACGGTTTGTTGTTTTGAATGAATGTGTTAAAACTATGTATAGTATTTTCATCTACGTCTAGGAAATTAACATACTTCCTGTGTTCTTTGTTACGCATTTTCTTTTTAGCAATAGCACCTGCGTCTCTACTTAGACGTTCCTTTGCTGTTACTCCTTCTTTCATTGCTTTATGCTTTTTCATTCTCTCATCATGTGCCTTCTTTCTCTCTTCTGGAGGTGCAGCATTACCACCATATCCTACTGCTCTCTTATTTCTGATAGACATCTTACCATAGTTTGATGCACCTGCTTCATACTTTGCTTCCTTGACTAGCATACCATCCTTATCTTCTTTGTATCCCTCAGGTATAGGTTTACACTTCTTATCAGTGTTACAGTAGTACATACCTTTACCACATGACTCTTCATTTGCTACATCAGGTCCGTCATTTACATCTTCCTTGCGACGTTTCTCTTCACACTTCATACAATCACAGTCTTCACCATGATTCTTCTCCTGTAAATCCTTCTTCTTAGGATTTATCAAGATATTAGTTTTCTTTTTTTCAGATAGTTCTTTAAAAGATAGCATTACATTCCCTGTTTACGCATGAACTCTTTGAATGCAGGAGAGTTGATTCCTTTCTTAGGATCATTCATCCTCTTCTTTCTTTTTTCATCATAAGACATTTCTGATTCTGGTTTCTCAGAATACTTCTCAGGATTTCTCATTGCCCGATAGTTCTCATGGAACTGTTTGAAAGACTTCACTTTTTCTCCCTCATTGCTTTTGCTTTTGCAACGAGTCTATCCTTTGCTTCTGATGCTGCCTTGTTAGGACCGTCATATGCCATAGCACCCTTTGCAGTTCTTGGTGGTTTTACTTCTCCACCTTTACTCATCATAGGTTTGCCACCATATCCTTCTTCCATCTTAGCATCCCACTCTCTAGAGAGCTCTGCTACTCTTTCTAGTTCTTCTGGTGATAGTACATTGTCATCAGGATGAATCTCTTCTTCCTTCATGTGGTCTGCTGCCTTGTACATAGGTTTACCAGTTGTCTTAGACTTCATACCTTTTTTGAAGTTCTGGTATGCAGGTGTATTACCTTTCTTGTCAGCATTAGTAACGACCATTGCTTCTTCAACTTCTTCTACATCATGCTCAATGACTTTACCATCAGCATCTTTTTCATGATGCTCTTTCTTCATTGCTTTTTTGATTGCTTTATCTCTAGCACCAAAATATTCTTCCTTACCAGTTTCGATTTTACCGTCACCGTCATGGTCTTTCTTCGCCATTTTTTCCTGTATCTCTGCATATGCAGCAGACATATCTGGTAGTTTGTCGTTGTACATTGTTAAGTTGTCGCTACTTTGTCCTTTTTATTTATCTTCTTTACAAACTCACCAGGTGTCATCCTCTTCATATAGTTAGTGAGTTCGGGTGTACCCATAAGACCTGCAGGTTTATAGGTGAAGAATTTTATGTCATTTTTTTCTGTTAGGTCTTTTAACCAGTTACGAAATATATGATCAGACTCATCAATACTGATGACGTGATTGCTACCACGACTAACAATTTTAGAAATGAGTCCTGTGTTACTGTTTTCAACGAATGTGCCCTCTTTGAATAGTTCTCCATCAAAGTATGCTTCACGCAAACCTTGAGGATCTAGCTTTGGTGCTATCTCAAATAAATTATAAGAGGAATCAGCAAAATCGTCAACATCTTCAACTTTCATTGCAGTTCTTAACGTTCCGTAAAGAGATTGTATGTCTTTATCTTTGATTCCTGATGGTACACCCTTCTTAAATGATTCGAGGTCACCATCTGCTGCTGCCTTTCTCATCTTAGATGCACTCATACCTTCAACACCTTCACCATCTGGGTCACGATCACCTGCTGATGTCACTCTAATATCATCAAAGTTGTACAGGTCACCATTATACTTGGTTGCTAACGAGTTAAACTCACTGACCCTATCACCACCCACAACAATATTAACGCTGCTATACCCATCATTATCGAGTGATGTGAGAACATCAAAAATGGTACGCATATCATCATTGTCAATGATTGAGTTCGCGTGATCTGGATATGCCTTCCGCATATATTTAACTTTAGTCCCTGCGTCGAGGGGATTCTTCTTAGGATCCTCCGACCTTGAGGGGTATATTCTATACGTTCCTCCACTTGATTTTGCCTCTCTTGCTACTTTGTCTAGAAGTTTTTCATGTCCAGTAGTAGGAGGATTAAACCTTCCAAATGTTATCGATATTGAACCTTGATCTACACCGCCATCAGCATTTGATTCTTCACCATTTACAGGAGTTTCTGTAGAAGCACCCCCTTCTTGTCCAGTTATTTTTTCTAACTTACCATTCTTTGTAAAGTGGGTTACATTGCCTGATGCATCGGCATACTTACCGTAACCTACATGTTTAAGTCTTAATTTTTCTGCTTCTTTGGCAGCAAAGGATCTCTCTGCTTCTGATAGGAAAGCACTAAACTTTTTCATTTACCCATTTAATTTGAAGTTTGCTTTACTAAAGGTCATTCGATCTACGAGTTTCACAGGGTGTTCTGTATGTGTAACGAACCCCTCATGAGCAGTTGGTTCACCATTTAAGTATGGAGTTACTGAACCACTTACTTTTATCTTATCCATTAATGACTGTTTCAGTTGGAAGATCTGATCCCACACTTTGAATGTGTAAACATTTACTTCTCCCTTATATTTAGCAGGTAATGTACTATACATTTCCTCTGCAGGGGGAACTAGACCATCTCTTACCCATTTATTTACATGTTTTAGTATTTCTGCATAGTATTTCTTGCTCGGTCTCTGCGCCCTCGCAATGTTTTTGATAAACTTAAACCAGTTGAACCTCTTCTCAACCTTAGGAATGAACGCTGAAGCTTCGTTGGGACCGACCATATGAGTGCCAGTTTCACCAGACAAAACAACACCAAAAGTAGGAGTAGCATCGGGAGATATTTCGGTATAGTTAGTATGAGGAGCAAAAACAATATGCTCAGTAGTTGGGGCAGAAAAAATATACTCAAGGGTATTAGGAGTATACCTAGTACCACCAGATATGCCAATGTAATCCCCTTGGACAATGCCACCAATCCTAGGAAGATGCCTAAAGCATAAACGCAGGATGTTCGCCACTTCGCCTTTGTACTGTTCATCGATGTCCTCATAAGAATAACATATTTTTACCCTCTTCTTGTTGAATACAGACTTAGTACCAACAAAGAACTTACCGTTACGAGGGTCAGTTCCAAATACTATAGCAGGTGCACCATCCCACTTCACTCCAAGAGATATTTCCTCTTGCAACAAAGTACAGACAACCTGATAACACTTTCTTCTACTGAGTAGAATGGTGTCCTCTGGATGTTCTAGATGTTTGTTTGGCATAGTATCGTTCTGTATACTATTATTATAGCATACTCAGAGCTCTTGTGCAGATCAGTGTGCCACTATATCAACTGGTCTAAGGGTAACTTAGTAGGAATTTCATCCACTCTTTTTTGTATCAGATTATCATATCCTTCATGCAACTCACATCCAATATATTTACGATCATGTTTCTTGGCAACCATTGCTGTAGTTCCTGATCCCATGAATGGATCTAGAATTATATCTCCCTTCTGACTCCCTGCTAGTATGCATGGTTCAATCAAGTCAGGTGGAAATACAGCAAAGTGTGCTCCTTTATATGGTTTATTTGTTATTGTCCAAACATCTCGTTTATTTTTCCGTTCATAAGACTTGGTAAGACCACTATGAGGTTGAAGGCCAGTGCCAGGATTATGGTACTTACCGCTTGTCCTGTCTCGTTTACCCCAATCTTGTTTGACTGGTTCTTTGATTGCTTCGTTGTCATAGTAATACTTTTTGTTTTTAGATAATAAGAATAGGTACTCATGTGATTTAGTGCATCTGTCCTTAACAGACTCAGGCATGGGATTTGGTTTATGCCATATGATATCTTGACGTAGATACCATCCGTCTGCTCTCAATGCAAATGCTAACATCCATGGTATGCCTATTAGATCTTTCTCTTTTAATCCTTCTAACTTATTACCACGTTTATTACATTTATCAGGTAGATCTTGCTTAGTCTTAGATACTGATTGTTTAGGATATGACTGACCTTTGCCAGGTCTGTAGTTATAATAACTATCTCCTATGTTTACCCATAACGTACCATCATCAGTAAGCACATCACGCACTGATCGGAACACTGATACTAAATTTTCAATAAACTGCTCTGGTGTTTCTTCTTGTCCTATCTGATTATCTTCATTACCATAGTTTCTTAAACCATAATAAGGTGGACTAGTAACACACATGCGTGCTTTGACATCAATAGTAGGGAGTGTATCTCTACAATCTCCAAATAATATCTTATTCAT
>Ga0209036_1000729_pt1 | contig 14193 bp, 14 predicted proteins | sample MarorgKNORR_S2LV_3_FD_188222 | JGI IMG/M metagenome (GOLD analysis project Ga0209036, IMG submission 188222) | Marine microbial communities from the Southern Atlantic Ocean, analyzing organic carbon cycling - DCM_A/KNORR_S2/LV (SPAdes) (version 2) | ecosystem: Environmental > Aquatic > Marine >... | reverse complement strand
TTTCCTCCTAAGTTTTTGATAAGTTTTCCAGTTTCGTAGCCTATTCCACTTCCTAGACCAGTAATAAAGAAAGTTTTATTGACAAGAGAAATCATTCGTGTCGTCCTTACGATAGTATTTCTAACTCTAAACAATATATTTTATTTATGAAGAAAATTCTCGTTATTGTTCCCTTTCCAATGTCACAGGAAAACCTTTTATCGCGACAAGCCCAGTTAAAATCTGTGGACATAAGTGAGGGTTTTGAGTTTTTATTTAGACCAGTAAAAGCAGCTCCAAAAAATTATGTCAGTCAGTCCGACATGGTGTTAGCAGATGCTGGTATATTAGAGGCTGGATTAGATGCAGAAGAAGAGGGTTTTTCAGCAGTATGTATAGACACAATGAGCGACTCTGGTGTTTCAGCTCTCCGGTCAGTTCTTTCAATACCCGTTATTGGTCCTGGCAGGACATCTATGCTCACAGCGATGTCGCTCGGCTCTAAATTTTCAATAATAACTATGTGGACAAAATGGTTTCATCTTTATGAAAAGACCATAAATGATCTTGGAATAAAAACCTCTCTTGCGTCTATTAGATCAATAGACGTGGCTCCTGATAATCAAGCACTTTTAGAGGGAAAAGAGGAGGAAATTTTTCCTCTTTTAGAAACAGCAGCCAAAAAAGCTATAGATCATGATAAGGCAGATGTTATTATTCTTGGCTCAACCACAATGCACCAAGCGCACAGCTTTTTGTCATCTCGCCTACCTGTCCCAATAATTAATCCAGGTCCGTTAACTTACAAAAAGGCTGAGATGCTTTTAAGCTCTGGCCTCTCTCACAGCAGGAACGCTTATCCCACCTCTCCAGTAGACAAAAGCAGTATGCTAAAAGCTATGTTGAAAGCTGCATCAAGTTTTGATCATTAGGCTACGAGTTTTCTTTATCGAGAGTATTTTGCCCAGCCATGTAAACTCTTACTTCCGAAAAAACACCATCCTTTAAAGAGAAAAAATTGCAATTCGATTTCAGCACCGTTTCGCCATTTAGAAGAATATTTTTGACTTGAAATCTTACAGCAACTTGACTAGCAGCCGTATCCTTTACAAAATGAAAGTGTTTATGTTCAACCGATGCATGGTTTTTCCATAGTCTCTTAAACATCCCCATGATTTCTTTATGTCCAAACAATTTAACCCCATGAGTTTCTATTGAAAAAATACAATCTTCGGCCAAGGTGTTAAGAATTGCATCAATATTTTCCTCATCAACGCCTTTAAAGTACTCGAGTACTAATTCTTCAGATTTTATTTTTTTCATTAAGATACTCTAATCTATCCCTATTTTTCATAAAAGTATTTCATTCAGATACTATTTTATGATCAAATTTTAATCGTTTTATAAAGTTTGAGCAAAAAAATCTCTAAACAGGTTTGTTAAAATTCAAATCTTGCAGCGATTAGTTAAAAATTTAAACTATAAATATAGATATCTGTTCATGCTTGGGAATCAAATGTATTTAGAACCAATAAACAAAATGGATAGCCCTCCGCGTGCTAGAGGCGCTTTACATTTGACGGCAGCCGGTCAGAGTAAAATTAAGAATCTCTTCCAACAAGGATCTACAAGGGCTCTCTTCCCTAGGCGGGCTAATGGGCTTGAATGCATCATTATAAATACCTCCGGTGGGCTAACGGGTGGTGATGAATTTTCAAACAGTATTAAATGTGAAGATCAATCAAATATCACTGTAACTACTCAAGGATGTGAAAGAATTTATAAAAGTGGTGATGGCTCCGCTGCAATTGTTGAAAACAAAATTGAATTAAAGAACGCCGCTTGCATTCGCTGGCTTCCTCAGGAAACAATTTTTTTCGATCATGGCAGAATAACTCGAAAATTAAAGGTCAACCTCTCATCTGAAGCCGAAGCTTTAATTGTTGAGCCAGTAATTTTTGGTCGACTAGCAATGGGCGAGACTGACATATCTGGTTATTTTGACGACAAGATAGAAGTCTGCGTAGATGATAAAATTGCTTTTTTAGATAAAACACGGTTGAGCGGCAACATATCGGAAATATTGAAAAGACAAGCAGTTGCAGACGGTAGCACAGCAACCGCTATTATTATTTTTAAATCAAAAAAGGCCAAATCATTTTTGAAAAATTTTAAGGATCGCTTGAATAACCAATCAGGGGCCAGCCTCATCAGTGAAGATTTTTTAGTAGCAAGATTTATTGCTCCAACTGGATATGAATTAAGGCAAATGCTTGTACCAATAATTACTGAAATCACAGATAAAAACTTACCTAAAACTTGGAGGCTATAGTGCAATTATCACCTCGTGAGAAAGATAAACTTTTAATAGCAATGGCAGCGGAGGTCGCTCGGAAAAGAAAAAGCCGTGGTGTTAAACTTAATTACCCAGAAGCTATTGCTCTAATTTGCGATGCTGTTGTCGAGGGAGCTCGTGATGGAAAAAGTGTAGCTGAAATGATGGAATATGGTGCAACAATAGTTAAATCGACTGATTGCATGGACGGTATACCAGATATGATACCAGAGGTTCAGGTAGAGGCAACATTCCCAGACGGAACGAAGCTTGTCACAGTTCACAACCCAATAAGATAGGAAAAAGATGAAATACTTAACTTTTTTAATGCTAGTTTTTGCCTCCAATATTTCACTTGCTCACAACAGTACCAATTTCCATATCGATGAAGTGATTGTTACCCCCTTGTATATTGCAATAGGTCTTTTGTTTTTCCCGTTGATATTTATTTTTTTGAGAGCAAAGAAAAGCTCATGAAACCAGGTGAAATAATAACTTTAAATGGTTCTATAACTTTGAATGAAGGACGCGAAGGTTGTTCCATAATGGTGTCCAATACGGGAGACCGTCCCATTCAGGTGGGCAGTCATTATCATTTTTTTGAAACTAACGAAGCTCTTTCTTTCGACCGGGAAAGTGCGCGAGGAATGCGGTTGGATATCGCCTCTGGGACAGCTGTTCGATTTGAGCCTGGTCAATCTAGAAAAGTAAATCTTATTCCTTTTTCAGGAGAAAAAAGAATTTTTGGTTTTAACGGTAAAATAATGGGTGATCTTTAATGGCAGTGGAAATTTCGAGATTTGATTACGCAGGAATGTATGGCCCCACAGAAGGGGATAAGGTTAGGTTGGCTGATACCGAGATTTTTATTGAGGTTGAAAAAGATCTAACTACTTACGGAGAAGAAGTTAAGTTTGGTGGTGGGAAAGTTATTCGCGATGGTATGGGTCAGTCGCAAGTAACAAGAGCTGATGGAGCGCCTGATACTGTAATAACAAATGCTCTCATTCTCGATTACACGGGTATATATAAAGCAGACGTTGCCCTCAGAGATGGAAAGATAGAGGCAATAGGCAAAGCTGGTAACCCAGATACCCAACCAAATGTTGATATAATAATTGGCCCCGGCACAGAAATTATTGCTGGGGAGGGTAAAATATTAACTGCGGGGGGATTTGACAGCCATATTCATTATATTTGTCCGCAACAAATTGATGATGCTCTGCACTCTGGTGTGACTACAATGTTAGGTGGTGGAACGGGACCGGCACATGGCACTTTAGCTACAACGTGTACGCCAGGTCCATGGCATATTGGCAGAATGTTGCAGGCGGCGGATGGATTGCCAATGAACCTTGCCTTTGCAGGCAAAGGAAATGCCTCGCTACCTGATGCGTTGGAAGAACAGGTTCTAGGTGGAGCTTGTGCGTTAAAACTTCATGAAGATTGGGGAACAACGCCACAAGCAATTGATTGTTGCTTGGGCGTAGCAGATGATCTTGATGTTCAAGTGATGATCCACACTGATACATTAAACGAAAGTGGTTTTGTCGAAAGAACTGTAGACTCCATGAAAGGAAGAACAATACACGCTTTTCATACCGAAGGAGCTGGAGGCGGTCATGCGCCTGATATAATAAAAATTTGTGGTGAACAATTTGTATTGCCTTCTTCAACTAACCCAACAAGACCATTCACCAAAAATACGGTTGAAGAACACTTAGACATGTTAATGGTCTGTCACCATCTTGATAAATCTATTCCTGAAGACATCGCATTTGCTGAAAGCCGCATAAGGCGAGAAACAATAGCAGCAGAAGATATTCTTCACGACATGGGAGCCTTTTCTATAATTGCTTCGGACAGCCAAGCTATGGGCCGAGTCGGGGAAGTTATTATAAGAACTTGGCAAACCGCTGATAAAATGAAAAAGCAACGAGGTGCGCTTTCCGAAGAAACAGGTAACAATGACAATTTAAGAGCTCGCCGTTATATCGCAAAATACACTATAAACCCAGCAATAGCTCATGGAATCTCTGATGAGGTTGGCTCAGTGGAGCCCGGGAAACGGGCGGACTTGGTTCTTTGGAACCCAGCTTTTTTTGGAGTAAAGCCAGAGATGGTAATATTGGGAGGGACTATAGCTGTTGCTCAAATGGGTGATCCAAATGCTTCAATCCCAACCCCACAACCAGTTTATACCAGATCAATGTTTGGGGCTTATGGACGAGCACTTTCAGAGTCTTCAGTGAGTTTTGTTTCAGGTGCCGCTCAAAATGATGGTATTCGAAGCAAACTGGGCTTAGCAAAGAAAACGGTACCAGTTAGAAATACAAGAAAAATTGGAAAACTAGATTTAAAGTTAAATGTGGCGCTGCCAATTATTGAAGTTGACCCAGAGACTTATGAAGTCCGCGCAGATGGCGAACTTTTAACTTGCCAGCCAGCCGACGAAGTGTCTATGGCGCAGCGCTATTTTATGTTTTAGGAAATTAATATGTTCTTAGTTAAATCAGTTATTACGAGTCCTACTTCAAATGCTAAATTAAAGTGCTCTCTGAATTACTCAGATCGGTTTCTCCGTAGAAAAAGACTGCTTACGGATTGTGGAATAGATTTTTTGATAGATCTCGAAAAAGCAACAAATTTGAACCATGGTGACCAACTAGAATTAGATGATGAAAATCTTATTGAAATAATAGCCAAACCAGAATTGTTGGCTGAGATTACAGGAAGTAAAATGTTAGAATATGCTTGGCATATCGGAAACCGCCACACGCCAGCACAAGTTGAGCAGACCCGAATACTTATTCAGCACGATCATGTCATAGAACATATGGTAGAGCACTTAGGTGGAATTATAACACATGTGACTGAACCATTTACCCCACTTGGTGGAGCTTATGGGCATGGCAGAACACATTCACATGAACACGTAAGAAGCACTCATGCACATGCACACTGATTTGAAATTTATGACAGTAATGCAGTGGATGTCTCCCGCATTTCCAATCGGTGCCTTTGCCTATTCCCATGGATTAGAGTGGGCCATTGATAAAGATCATGTAAGCAATGGTGAGAAATTGCAAAAGTGGATTACAGATCTACTAGAGTATGGATCTTTAAGAACTGACGCTATCTTTATAAGTTTGATACTCCGAGGGCATGATGCCAAGAAAATGAATGAATTATCTATGGCATTGTGCCCTGCTGGAGAGCGCCTACTGGAAACAAAGCTTCAAGGCAGTGCATTTGCAAAGGTAATTGAGGATGTCTGGCAACAGGACATAGGTGAACTATCTTTGCCAATAGCTGTTGCCTTGGCTGCAAAAAACCAGAGCATTGAGCAAGATCTTATTCTACCAGCTTATCTGCACGCATTTTGTTCTAATCTTATATCGGCCGCAATTCGTCTAATACCTATTGGTCAAACTGAGGGACAGCGTATAATGTTAGAGCTTTACACGACAATTTCCGATCTGGTACAAACCGCTTCCGAAAGTGAAATTGATGATTTAAATTCTGCCTGTTTTTTTTCAGACGTTTCAGCCATGGAACACGAATATCTTCAGCCACGGATTTTTAAAACATGAGTAGTCTAAAAAAGTCTGCAGTTCGTATTGGTATTGGTGGGCCAGTAGGAGCAGGAAAAACCTCATTTACAGCTGCGGTTGTAAAAGAACTAACACAAAGATTTTCAATCGGTGTTATAACAAATGATATTTATACAAAAGAAGATGCAGAGGCCTTAATGCGGATGCAAATCCTTCCAGAAGAGCGTCTAATTGGTGTTGAAACAGGGGGTTGTCCCCATACCGCTATAAGAGAAGATGCTTCAATCAATCTTGCTGCTGTAGAAGAATTACAGCGACGTCATGATGATTTAGACCTAATATTTATCGAAAGCGGCGGAGACAACTTGTCAGCAACATTTTCTCCAGAATTAGCAGATATAACAGTTTATATGATTGATGTGGCAATGGGCTCTGATATTCCAAGAAAGCGAGGTCCAGCGATGATGAAATCAGATATTTTGCTTGTTAATAAAACTGATTTAGCCCCTTACGTTGATGTTGATTTGAGCTCGATGGAAAGCGATCTAAAAGTAGCAAGGGAAGATAGGCCTTATTTTTTGATACAAGCAAAAAATAATTTAAATATTGAAAAGGTTTCGCAAGCTATAACTGATTTAGCTGGGCTATGAGCTGGGGATTTACTCCCCAGCTCATAAAGTTTCTAGCGCTTAGGCAATGGCATCCAACTTGGGACTGATACATCAGCGTGAGCAAATTGTGGCATTTTCGCTGATAAATCTTCCATATTTTTAATGTCATTGTCATTTAAGAATTTCTGAGTGATCAGAGTTGGCGGGACAACAACATTACTTCCTGGATTTTCACCTGCAAGCATCATTGCGAGTGATCTGACAGATACTTCTCCAACAACAGCTGGGTTGGTAGCAACCGTTGCTGCCCAAGCAGAGTTAGGTTCACGCATTGCTGATATATCTGCTGTTGAAACATCTGCAGAATATATATCAATTTGATCTGTAAGGCCTGCTTCATCTACTGCAATTTTTACGCCTTTAGCAAATTCATCATATGGAGCAAACATAACGGTAATATCTGAGTTTGCTTGCAATACAGATCTTGCTTGGTTAGCGTTTGTGTTTGCAATTGGGTTATCAAGCGTTCCAAATTGAGCAACTTCTTCAATGCCTGGATTTGCGGCTTTTATGTCTTCCCATGCAGCGTGCCGTCTATCTAGGGGTGCAATCCCTGGTACATAAACATATCCTGCTTTCCAGGAAGTTCCGTTGTCTTTGATTGCTTGCTCCAAAGCAAGTTTACCTAGTAAATAGTCAGATTGTTCTATTTGCGGAATGGCTGAATTTTCAACGTTCACGTCAAACGCAACGACCTTTATTCCCGCATCGACTGCTCGTTGAGCGGCATCTCGCATACTCTCGGTTAATCCATGCTGAATTACTATTCCATCAACACCTAAAGCTATAGCTTGATCTACCATATCTGACTGTAAAGCCGCATCTTGCCGACTGTCGAAAACTCTTAAATCAACACCTAGCGCAGCAGCCTGTGTCTCCACACCTGATAGATAGGCTTGGAAAAAGTCGCCTGTTGAAAGATACCTGACAAGAGCGATTTTTACGTCACCAGGATTATCAAATGGGGCAGGCATATCGCCTGCAAATGCGGAGGTTGAAAGAGTCACAGGCAATGCGACCATCCCTCCAATTAATTTTAATATTGATCTTCTAAACATAGTTTTCCTCCCTAAGTTGTTTAAGTCACATGTTAGTGACCACTTTTGCGCCCACTAAATGAAAGGGCAAATGTAAAAATTAACGCGATCACTAGGACTGCGCCTTTTACAAAATCTTGAGTATAATAAGGCGCATTCATCATAGTGAGACCTTGTAAAAGAATACCCACAAAAAGAGCGCCTATTGCTGTACCAAATGCATTAGGTTTAGCCGCACCAAGAACGGCAAACCCAATTAATGCCGCAGCTACCGAATCCAGTAATAGATTGTTTCCTGATGCAATATCCCCCCTGCCCAGACGTGCAGAAAGTAAAATGCCACCGATTGAGGCCATTACGCCTGATATAACGTATGCTAAAATCTTGTATTTATTCACGTTAGCTCCGGCAAGCGCCGTAGCCGTTTCATTTGAGCCAATAGCATACATTAATCTTCCATGTCGGGTTAACTCGAGGAAAACCCATATTAATATACCTACAAGAATAAAAATGATTACTGGAATTGGGATAAGTTTTTCTAAGAAAAAATCTAGCCTGTGCCTTCCAAGCCATAAAAAAGCTTGGGAGTACACTCCTTCAGTAGTAGATCCATCCGGTAATTTCATCCCAGTGGAAATGGAGCGACCTTCAGTTGGAATACGTTGAAGTCCGATTAAAAGGAACATCATCCCAAGAGTTGCTAGTAGGTCGGGAACTCTAGCTTTTACTATTAGTAAACCATTGATAAATCCAACTGCAGCACCCATGAATAAACATGCAACAATTGCAGAGAAAGCAGACATCTCTAAGACGACCATTACGTATGCAGATAGCATTAGAGCTGAAGTCGCGACGGAGCCTATAGAAAGATCAAAACCATCTACTACCAACGTGGCTGTAACACCAAGGGCTAAAATACCTGTTATAGAAACAGATTGAAAAATAAATACAGCAGATCGAGGTCCAGCAAACCCTTCTGCTGCTATCGAAAAGAAAATTACCAATCCTACGAGTAGAATAAGAAAGCCGTATTTTATAGCAAAACGTCTTGAATTCATTTTTTGATCATTAGCCATATTTAAGTTCCGTAATTTGAACTATCTTGTTTATAAGCGCTTCCACTAAAACTCGATACAATTTCTGGTATATTTTCACTTTTATTTTGATATTCACCAACAAGATTTCCTTCGTGTAACACAATGACCCTATCTGCTATTTCTAGAGCTTCATCAAGTTCAGCAACAAATATGAGTGTTGCTCTTTGGCTAGAAGTTGATCGTATTTGGATACCAATATCGCGCCGAGCTTTTATATCTACTCCTTGAAAGGGTTCGTCTAAAAGGAGTACTGAAGACTCCTCAGCCAACCACCTTCCAACCATAACTTTCTGCTGGTTGCCCCCGGATAATGTTGTAACGGAGTCTGCCTCAGATTGGCACACTATTCCAAGTTCACTAATAGAATTTCTAGCATTTTGAGAAAGTCTTTTGGTACGAAGGAAAGAAAATCTGCTGTGCTTTTTAAAAAATGGTAACGCTAAATTGTTAGATATATCAAACTCTGAAACAACAGCATTTGATGCCCTATCTTTAGGACACATAAAAACGCCTTCTGCGATGGCTTCTTTTGGGCTTTGGGGACTGTATGGATCCCCATTTAAAGTCATTTTAACTTTTGAATTTGGACTTAATCCAAATATTTGCGATGCCAAAGTAGTTTTCCCACTACCGATAAGGCCGGTGATTGAAACAATTTCATTTTTATAGAAAGATAAGTCAAAGGGTTTGCTGTCATTAGCTAATCTTACTCCCTTTAAATTCAATATTTCTCGTTTTCGCTCGTTTATTTCTATCTCATTTTGCGACAGCTTCTGGCCAAGCATTGCCGTCACAGCCCCCTCATAATTTAAGGGCTTTTCTTCGAATAGTCCTGATATTGTACCGTCTCGCATGGCTACGATGCGATCGGCAACACTATTTATATCTGACATTCGATGAGAAATATATAAAATAGCAACGCCTTGCTCTTTCAGTTTTTGTAAAAGCGTAAAAAGCCTTTTGGCTTCATTTTCAGAAAGAGAGGAAGTTGGCTCGTCCAAAATGAGCAATTTGGGAGCATGGGCCATCGCGCGAGCTATAGCAATCATTTGTTTATCAGCTGGCCCCAAATCCCTAACCAAAGTTGCCGTATCCAAGTTTATATCCATGGCTGATGCAATTTTACCAGCTTCTTTTTTTAGCTTTTCTGAATTAATAAAAAACCCTGAATTTTGTTCTGCAAGTTTATCAATCATAAGGTTGGACACTACATCCAAATCAGGGATCACACCGTTATTTATTGACTGATGAACAGTCACTACTCCAGATTTAAACGCATCAGCTGGTGAAACTGGCTCGAACCTTTCTCCCAAAAGATAAACAGATCCAGCATCTGCTTGATGCACTCCACATAATATTTTAACTAAAGTTGATTTTCCAGCACCATTTGCGCCCATGAGTACAGTAATCATGCCGGCAGGCAAATCTAAATTGATTTCCTTAAGGACTTTGTTCGGCCCAAATGATTTTACAATACCAGAAATTTGGCAAGCTATATTCGACATTCCTCTCTCCCAAAGAAAAGCTTAACCTAAGCTTTTCAATTGTCAACACTATTGACAAAAGTCAATTCATGCCATTGCTTGTTTATGTTCAATTTTAATTAAAAATTTAAATGAGGAGGAGCGATTGTATGTCTTCGGAAAAGTATGAGCCGCTTACAATCGAAACGCTTGCCGATAGATTAGGGTCAGTTGATGCTATCTGTAAAGTAGTAGGTGATGATACAAGCAAATGGAAGATTGATGAAGTGGGTGATGGGAACTTAAATCTTGTCTACACGGTTTCAAGTGAATCAGGAAATATAATTATAAAGCAGGCCCTTCCTTATGTGAGGTTAGTAGGAGATAGCTGGCCATTGCCCTTAAGCCGCTCGTTCTATGAGCATGAGGTTTTAGTAAGACAAGCCAAGCGTGATCCGGGAAGCGTGCCGGCAATATACTATTTTGATAAGGAACAAGCCATCATCGCTATGGAAATGCTCTTGCCGCATATCATTTTAAGAAAAAAATTAATTGCTGGGGAATATATAAATGGATTAGCGCAAAGGCTTGGAGAATTTTGTGCGCGTAATGCATTTAGAGGTTCTGATTTATCGCTCCAAACAGCCGATAAAAAAAGTGATACAGCAATGTTTCAGGGTAACCTTGCGCTAATGGCAATCACCGAAAGCCTCGTTTTTACGGAGCCTTATTTTGAAGCAGAAATGAACCATCATACAGAAGGGCTAGATCCGGTTGTTAAAACACTAAGATCAGATGTAAAAATGAAAAGTGAAGCTCAGAAAATGCTTATGAAGTTTACATCGAATACAGAGACCTTGTGTCATGGTGACTTACATTCTGGTTCAGTGATGTGCACAGATAATGAAACAAAAGTTATAGATCCCGAATTTGGCTTCTACGGTCCAATGGGCTTTGATATTGGAATGCTAATTTCCAATTACTTAATGGCTTATTTTAGTCAACCAGGGCATCGCGATAGTGAAAAATTGTTAGAATATCAAAATTGGATTTTGAAAGTTATCGAAGAGACTTTTAAGACATTTCAGCAGGAGTTTAAAAAACTATGGAATTCTGAAAGAGCAGGTATTTTGTTCCCTAGATCAATGTTTGAAGATCAGGGAGATAGCTCAGACTTTGCGCTCAACAAAATGCTTGAACACATATGGCAAGATGCTGTTGCTATATGTGGTATTGAAATGCATAGGCGTGTCTTATCACTTGCTCACAATGCGGATTTTGAGGAAATTAGTGATACTAAGAAAAGGTCCCAGCTCGAAGCTAGAAATTTAATGATGGGACGCGAGTTAATCTTAAATAATAATTCGATAAAAAATGCTAGTGCGCTTACTAGCTTGGCAAAAAAGTTCAATTCGGAGAATTACCTATGAAGGTTCAAGGAACTCACTATCGATCAATCTGGTATGATCATAAGGATTGTCAGGTAAAAATTATAGATCAAAGATGGCTACCTCATGATTTTAGAATAGTCGCTCTGACAAATTTAGATGAATTTGCTGTAGCAATTCGTGATATGTGGGTAAGGGGCGCACCTCTCATAGGCGCTACTGCTGCCTATGGTGTAGCAATATCTTTAAGTAGTGACGCTTCAGACTCTGGTTTGAAAAACACATATGATTCTTTGATAGAGACTCGTCCAACAGCAATCAACCTAAAGTGGGCTCTGGATCGACTTCTAAGGGCACTGGGTCAAGTGTCTCAGGAAGAGCGTGCTTCAAAAGCATTGGAACTTGCCCATCTGGTGGCAGAAGAAGATGTTGGTATAAATAAAAAGATAGGTGAGCACGGATTAGAGATTGTTAAAAAAATAGCATCTAATAAACCGGCAGGGGAACCCGTTAGGATGTTAACACATTGCAATGCTGGATGGCCGGCAACAGTAGACTGGGGCACAGCTACTTCACCAATGTATCATGCACACGAGGCAGGCATTCCTATTCATGTTTGGGTTGATGAAACAAGGCCAAGAAATCAAGGAGCAATGACCGCCTGGGAGCTTGAGAGCCATGGCATTAGTAATACTTACATCACAGATAATGCTGGTGGGCACCTTATGCAAAAGGGCCTTGTTGATATGGTTATTGTGGGTACTGATCGAACCACTGCCCAAGGTGATGTCTGTAACAAAATTGGCACGTATCTCAAGGCACTAGCAGCTCATGATAATAATGTTCCATTTTATGTAGCTTTGCCTTCACCCACAATAGATTGGACAATAAGTGATGGCGTAGCAGATATTCCAATTGAAGAGCGAGCCGCTCGGGAGGTAACCCATATTTTTGGACACCACGAAAAAAATAGTATTGAAGAAATAAGGGTTACTTCAGAGGGTGTTTCTGGAGGAAATCCAGCTTTTGACGTTACCCCAAACAGATTGGTTACAGGATTAATAACTGAGCGGGGTGTTTCTGATGCTTCTGAAAAAGCTTTAGCAAAAATGTTCCCAGATTTAGCAGGATTTTGAAAATATGATCAAAAATAATTATAAATCTAGCGAAGCTAAATCTTATGTTGATCAAGTAGGCAAAGATGTTGCTGATCAAGAACTCGCGCTTCGAGTTTACACATCAAGAATAATTGGACAAAATCCTGATCTTGTTATGCATGGTGGTGGTAATACCTCCGTTAAAGTTGAACGGAAAGATCTTTTTGGAAATACTAAACAAGTAATACATGTTAAGGGATCAGGCTGGGACTTAGATACGATACAAGCACCTGGGCTACCTGGCCTTTGGTTGGACCCGTTGAGAGAGTTACGAAATCTAGATAAACTATCTGATGAAGATATGGTCAACGCTCAAAGGGCTAATTTGCTGGACAGTTCGGCACCAAATCCTTCGGTCGAAACATTATTACATGCTTTTCTTCCGCATAAATTTGTCGATCATACACATGCTACACCATTTTTAATCCTTGCAAACCTTCCGAATGCCGAAGAAGTGTGTAAAGAAATTTTTGGCTCAAGGTTAGGAATAGTTCCCTATATAATGCCTGGCTTCGCTTTGGCAAAAAAAGCGGCTGAAGTTTATGATCAAGATCCTAGCGTTGAAGGTTTAATGCTGCTGGGTCATGGACATTTTGCTTTTGGTGAGACAGCTGAAGAAAGCTACAATCAAATAATATCACATACACAAACTGTTGCAGACTATTTTAACTTGAAAAAGCCGACTGCTCTTAATGTCAAAGCTAGCCATACATCTCATAAAGTCTTACCAGTGATAAGGGGTCTCATAGCTGAAATGATTGGGCCTAATGCTGCTATGCCAATTATCGATGTAAGAAATGGCCCAGAAGAAATTGAATTTCTAAAGAGAGCTGATTTGGACAGTTTATCTGAGCGGGGAACTGCATCACCAGATCATGTTATAAGGATTAAGGGTCGCCCACTAGTTTTACGAAAGTCAGTATGGGAGCAGGGAAGTTCTGCGATTAAAGAAGCGCTTAAGGACTATGAAAACGAATATGAGGCAATGTTTGAGCGCCAGGCTGCTAAAGCGGCCCAACCTAAAACTATTCTTCCACCAGATCCTAAAACAATATGGATGGAAGGTGTGGGTCTTTTAGGTCTCGGCTCAAATTTTAAAGCAGCCAGTATAGCGGGCGATCTTGTTGTTCAGAATGCTCATGTGAGGTCAGTCGGTGAGGATGCGGGTGGGTTTTATCCTATCTCCGAAAAAGATTTATTTGATTGTGAATATTGGTCATTGGAGCAAGCCAAACTTGGTAAAGGTAAAGCGCCTGTGTTTCAGGGAAAAGTGGTAATGGTAACTGGAGGATCAGGCACAATTGGGTTTGAAACAGCAAAGACATTTGCTTCATTAGGCGCACAATGTTTTTTGATTGATGTAAACCAAGAAAATTTAGATGCTGCGATAGAAAAATTGGGCAAAGGCCATTTTGGAAAAGCGCTGGATGTAACAGATCCAAAGGCAGCAAAAGAGGCAATTACATCTGTTATAGAGACATACGGAGGTCTTGATATACTAGTCTCTAACGC
>Ga0209036_1000726_pt1 | contig 14208 bp, 17 predicted proteins | sample MarorgKNORR_S2LV_3_FD_188222 | JGI IMG/M metagenome (GOLD analysis project Ga0209036, IMG submission 188222) | Marine microbial communities from the Southern Atlantic Ocean, analyzing organic carbon cycling - DCM_A/KNORR_S2/LV (SPAdes) (version 2) | ecosystem: Environmental > Aquatic > Marine >... | reverse complement strand
CCTTATTAATCAAGCGAGTGGATCAAGCCATGCTCAACGAGCTGACAGAACAGCAATTGATTGGTCTAGCGATTGGCATTGTCCAAGGTGGACAAATCGTACACGTAAATGGCTACGGTCTGGCCAACCGAGAAGAGAAAACGCCCATTACCCGTAACACAATGTTCCGTTGGGCATCTGTTTCCAAGTCCGTTACCGCCGTTACTGGAATGCAGTTGTGGGAACGCGGTAAACTCGAACTCGATAGTGAACTACAGAGATACGTGATGGAGTTTCCCGCTAAAACCTCACCCATAAAGGTTTGGCATCTATTCTGCCATCTAGGAGGAATCGTTCACTACAATAACGGCGAAGTTATCCGAACGCCGCGGGAGTACCCTTTGGTTCATCCGTACGAAAGTGTAATTTACGCACTGGATACATTTAAGGATTCGCCGATCATCAACGTACCCGGCGAAAAATACTCATACACAACCCATGGGTTTATTCTTCTCAGCGCAGTAATTGAACGTGCGGGTAAACAGAAATTCGCCGATCAGATTCAAGAACGTATCGCCAAGCCAATGAACATGGAATCACTGCAACCCGACTTCCATTGGGTGAACATTCCACACCGTGCCATGGGTTATCGTAAACGTGATGGGAAGATTGTGGTCTCGACCGATACCGATGCCGGCTGGAAAGTTGGCGGTGGCGGATTAATCTCTAACATAGACGACTTCACAAAGTTTGCTGCTGGCCTGTTAACTCATCGATTTGTAAAGCCGACGACACGAGAAAAAATGTGGACACCCCAACAAACTAACGATGGAAAAAAACTGGGGTATGCACTTGGATTCAGCCTCAACTACTTCCAAGGCGGCAAAATCCGCTCTTGGAGACCGGCAGGCACCGGTATCAAGACCGTCGGACACGGAGGATCGATGGAAAAAGCAAAGACGTTGATGGTCCTGTTACCAGAACGACAACAAGCGGTCGTTCTCATGAGCAACTCAGAATATGCTAACTCCAGACGCATCGCCGAACGAATCCTCCAAATTATTTACTCCGAGGATTGACATCGACAACTTGCCCTAATGAAGAAATCAAGCCTAAACCGACTATTGATCTCGAAGGGCTTGCTCTTCCCGGCGGAGGCCTCGCTCAATGACGAATGGGCCGAAGGGGATAATGGCAGCGATGAATACCTTGGCCGACCATTTGAACGGGCGCTTTAACGCCAGCGCGGCTCGAATAAGCGCAATGACGTATAGGGTGAACAGGACGCCGTGAATCATCCCGACGATGCTCACGGCCTTGGGCATGTCGGCGGCGTACTTGAGTGGCATGGCCACCAAAAACAGCAGCAGGGTTGAGGTTCCCTCAACGAGGCCGATGTGGCGCAGCTGCCGGATGGCTTTGATTTCTTTCATTTTTTACTGGATTGAAAAGTTGATTTTGCCAAGCGCACCGAAGTCGCCCGACCAGTCGCCCGGCTCGGCGGGGATGATTTTGCCGAGCGCACCGGTGAGGATCAGGTGACCGGGCTTAATCTCGCGCCCCTGGCCAAGCGCGTGGTTGACCTGATGCAACAGGTTCTGCCATTGGCCACGGTGCGCGGCTGCGCCGGTGGTTTTGTTTTTTTCTTCGTCCCCCCTAGCCAATCGCTTGGCCAGGCGGATGGTTGCGCGGTCCGGATTTACTTTTGCCACCGGGTTGCGGCGACCGACGATGTAATTGGCGGACATGACGTTGGCGGCCGCGAGATCGAGTGCGGTCATCGGTTGTGCGGCCTCCAGTTTGCCCGCCGGCAGCTCGATCACCGGGACGATCGACTCGACGTGCGCCTTTAGTGCATCGACATCACTGATCGGCTGGTCGATGGCTTTGCCGATGATGAAGCCGATCTCAGTCTCGATCTTGATACCGGGAAACTTGGCCAAGCGGATGGTCGGCTTGGCTGTCGCCTCCAGCCAGCCGTCTCGGAACAGTACTGCTGAGAGCGGGCCGTTGAGCTTGAGCGCCTTTTGTCCGGCCGCCCCGGCTACGGCTCCCTTGTACCCGGCGATGCCCTTGTGTTTTTTGGCGACCTTGTCCACGAAGCGTTTCTGTAGATCGTAGGCATCCGCCAGTGTTGCGTCCGGCCTGATGGCACTGAGTTGCGGCAGGGCATTGCCGGCGAGGTGCGACTTGGCCAAGCGCTTGGCCAACTCGATGTGGGTCGGCCCGGCGCTTGGCCAAACGACCGCCCAAAGCATGGCGATCAGCAGGATGGCGATTCGGTGACGTGTCGATGCGGCAATCACGGCGCCGACATGCAACGGAATTCCGCGCCGCTTGTCAACGGGTCGTCTGCCGGGGTCGCGCCAGGACTGCCTCGGGCATGAACATCGACGCCCACTCGATCGCTGCCGCCTCGTCGTGATGGCTGCCGCCCTCAAGCTGGTATCGGCCGTCCTGTTCGCGCATCAGCTTGGCCCGGCCAAACATGGCCACCACGCGGCGGGTGTGCAGCATGATTCGCGGGCGATTTTTGCATCCCTGCTTCATGCCACGCTCCTCCCCGCCTGCAGTGACTCTGTCAGGGCCAGCTCCATGCGCATGCGGTCGAACCACCAGTCGGCCACGAGCGCGCTGGCCTTGCGTCGAGGGTTGTTGCGGTTACTGCGGCTGCCACGCAGGCTGCCACCCATGCGGTTGCCGAGTGGAAGTTCCATCTGGGCCCGGGGCCTTGTGAACTGTTTGTCTGTCGTTTTCATTGTTCCGTGCATCACCGTTTGGCAGTGACGGGAGACAGCCTGACAGTACTAATAGGACATTCGTTGTCCCATGTGGAATATTTTTATTTTCCGTTGAAAAAAAGCGTTTTTGCAGATTAAAGCAGTTCCTGTTGGCCGGTGCCTGAGATGGGGCTGAGGCCGAGTTTTTGAAAACTCGCCTCGGTGGCCACCCTGCCCTGCGGGGTGCGGTTGAGGTAACCCTCGAGGATGAGGTACGGCTCGTAGACTTCCTCGAGCGTGTCCGGTTCTTCGCCGACGGCGACCGCGAGTGACGAGAGACCAACCGGGCCGCCGCTGAACTTGACGATGATCGCCTCGAGAATCCGCTTGTCCATCTCGTCGAGGCCATCCTGATCGATCTCGAGCATGGCCAGGGCCTTGTCGGCGATCTCGCCGCTGATGCGGCCGTCACCCCGGACCTGCGCGTAGTCTCGCACCCGACGCAGAAGGTTGTTGGCGATTCGCGGCGTGCCGCGGCTGCGGCGGGCAATCTCGGCCGCGCCATCGGGATCGGTCTCGACGTCGAGTAACCGCGCAGACCGGAGCACAATCGTCTGCAAATCCTCGCCCTGATAATAGTCGAGCCGCTCCCGCACGGGAAACCGGGTAAGCAACGGCGCGGTGAGCAGGCCGCTGCGGGTAGTGGCCCCGATGAGGGTAAATCTGGGCAGGTTCAGCCTCACGCTACGGGCGTTCGGCCCCTGGTCGATGATGATGTCGAGGGTGAAGTCCTCCATCGCAGGGTAGAGATATTCCTCGATGTTTTTTTGCAGCCGATGGATTTCGTCGATGAAAAGCACATCGCCCTTGTTGAGATTGGTCAACAGACCGGCGAGGTCGGCCGCCTTTTCTATGGTCGGGCCGCTGGTGACCTTGAGTTCGCCTCCCATTTCGCGCGAAAGAATTCCAGCAAGGGTGGTTTTGCCAAGGCCGGGCGGGCCGCTGAGGAGAATGTGGTCGAGGGAATCGCCCCGCTGCTTGGCCGCCTGCACGGCGATATCCAGCCGCTCCTTGACCTTGGGCTGGCCGGTGAACTCGGAAAATGCACCCGGCCGGAGCGTCCCGTCCAGGGCGGCATCCGGCTGGGTCAACACATCGGTAATCATCCGTTCGGCCATACTCGGCACAGACTGCGTCAAACCGCCGCGCAACCCAAGGCAATTCAATTCTTGAAGAAAAAAGGAGTAAAAACTTGCCAGAACGCCCAGTTTTAGGCTCAATGGGTTCGAATGATTAACACGTTCGTTAATGCAATCCTCGCCCCAACGGGCATGGCCGTGGTGCTTTCCCTCGGCATTCTAAATCTGGTGGCCACCGAGCCGCATGGTTTCGGAGCGGGCCTTTTGGGACTGGTCATCTCCCTCATCGTAATCGCGGGGCTGACAGTGCTTTACGCAAAGAAACCGGCTGCCGGCTGGGCGGTGTTGATCGGCTACACAGTGGTGCTTTATATCATCGAGGGTTCCCACCTGTTTACCTTTGGGCTGCTTGGTTTTACCTGGGCATTCGCCAAGATCGGCTGCCTGACCACGGACGAGCACTGAGTTTGGATAAAACGATTTTTGAAGAGCCGCAGTTCGTCCGCGGCTTTTTTTATTTACGGAGCAGGTGCCGGATGGCGGCAACCTTTTCAGCCGCACCGGGTTCCCCTTGAGCTGCCGCCTTCTCGGCCCATAGGAGCGCTTGGTTCAAGTCCCTGCCCGCGCCACCGAGCCCGGCGGAGTAATACGCGGACAGGTTCAACTGAGCCCCGGCGTGCCCTGCCTCGGCCCCTTTTTTGTAGTGGGCAAATGCAGCTTTCCGGTCCTGTTTCACACCCAGCCCCTCGTCGTAGAGGTATCCAAGATTATTCATCGCGCCGGCGTGACCCAGATTGGCTGCCTTGCGGAACCAATCGGCTGCCTTGCGGAAGTCGCGCTTAAACCTGAACGATCCCTCAGCGTACAGATTGCCGAGGTAATAGGCCGCCTCGGCGTGTCCTCCCTCAGCCGCCATTTCATACCACTTGGCAGCCTCGGTTCGATCCGGCAACTGCCGGGAGAGAGAGCCTCCGAATCCCCGTCTAAAACTGTACGGCACACCGGCCCCGGAGTTGTAAAGCGAACCCAGGCGGAACTGGGACTCGGTGTTCCCTTCTTTCGCGGCGCGCAGATAGAGCCGATACGCCCGGGCGTAGTCCTGCTTCAACGGGGAGGTACCCATCTGGAACATGTGGCCCAGTTCGTAAATCGATTTCACGTCACCGAAACGCGCCTGCTTGGCCAAGCGCTCCACATTTGCGCGTTGATCGGACGGCACGGGGTTTTCCGGGGTTGCCAGAAACAGGTCGGCCTCGAGGCGTGCGGACTCTGCGAGCACGCCGGCCTGCTTGGCCTCGTGGTCGCGCAGGTCGTGCACTGCCTCGTCCTCCGAGTTATCGGCCACGAGGTAGAGCCACTTGAGAGCCTCAAGCCGCGCATCCGGCGAGACTTCATCCCTCGCGAGGATGCGCTTGGCCAAGCGCAACTGGGATGGGGCATAGTCCCTAGCCGAGGCCTGCCGGTACCAAAACTCCGCCCTGTCGGCATTCTTGGCCTGACGCAATTGCTGCTCGGCCTGCGAAGACAAATCCATCGCCAAAGGTTCATCTGGATCGTGCAGCGAACCGAGATGATGCTGCGCCACAGCCAGTCCCGGAACGGCCTCTCCCGAGGCATTCACAGCGCTCTCCCCCTGCGTCGCGACAACCTCTCCCGGATCGGCAGCCTTCAAATAAAGCTCGCGTGCCTTGATCATCGGGTTTGGGATTTTTCGGTCGAGAATATCTGTCGTAAGCAGCCCGGTCTCATAAAGGAACCCGAGGTTCGCATGGGCATCGGCATAGTCCTGCCCCGAGGCCAGCCGATACCAATAGGCAGCCTGCTCTATGGGATTCGGATCGGGATCCCGCTTAAGAAGCCTGCGCTGGTCGCGGCGAGTCTGTGTTCCCTTGAAGTACAACACACCAAGGTTGTTTTGTGCCCCGGCATGACTCTGCTCGGCCGCACGGAAATACCAGTCGGCAGCGGTCTGGTAATTTTGATTAATTTCACCGCCCACCTCGGGCGCGTTCTTTTTTCCGTAGGTGTAAATGATCCCGAGGTCATGCTGGGCGCCGACGTTATTGCCCCGGAAAAATCGCCCTTCCGGCAACGGTTGCGGAGCCGTAGCCGACAACAAAAAGGCCGGCAACGGCTTGGCCCGGTCAACGCCAAGGACGACCTGCACAGCATAGTCTGCGTTAGGCAATTTTTCCGGATTCTGCGCTGGGGCGCCACTGAGTTGAAACGAACTGACTGCGTTGGCCCGGCCGTCGAGGTCGAAGAACATCACGAACTGAACCGGCTTGGTCAGTGGCACTTTTCCCGTGTCGAAAATCCCGATGTCGATCAGCAGGTCGCCGCCTTCACTGCGAAGATCCACCACGGTGATGTCAGCAGCCTTGGCCGAGTCGTAGTTCGGGTCGAACACAGGCCGCCGGAGACTCTGCCCGGTCCACTTGATTTTTCGCGACGCGGTCCAGTCGTACTCCGGCTCCGCACCGGCTTGGATGAGGGACATCCCGGCAAACGAAAAGGGAGCGCCGCGCTTGAGGCCGACAGCGGACATCGGGAATCGAAGGCTCACCCAGTCGCCGGCCGCCTTCTTCAACTCGGCCGTCGCCAGTCGATAATCCTGTCCGCCGGCTTCCCCACGGGCATGGATTTTTCCGAGGTTGGCGCGCGCCATTGCGCTGCCCGACCGCGCCGCCTTTTCGTACCACTCGACCGCGGTAGACTGGCTGGCCGTCACGCCCACGCCCTGTTCGTAGAGAATCCCAAGGGTGTTCATCGCGCCGGGATGATTGCCCAGCCGAACGGCCTGTCGATAATACTGGATCGCCCGGCGGATGTCGTGGGTGACGCCGGCCTGGCCTGCCCGGTAAAGTTCGCCCAAGCGAAACGCCGACTCGGCGTTGCCGGCTGCCGAGGCCGCCTCAAGCCGTTTCAGCAGGGTCGCTCCGTCCGACGAAGCCGGTGCTTGGCCAAGCGCCTGGCCAAGCGATACCCAGCCGACCCCGATCAAAACCAGTAATGTGTTGAACCTTGCCATGCTGGAAGGATACTCCGCCCGGCCAAGCGCTTGGCCAAGCAAAAAGGCCCACGGAACCGTGGGCCTTTGCAATTGGTTTGAGGGAGAATTACTTCTCTTCCTTGGGCGCTTCTTCGCCGGCTTCGCCGGATGCCTCTTCGGTGGCTTCAGCAGATGCCTCCTCGGCCGGGGCCTCGGCTTCCGCTGCATCATCGGCAACGGCCTCGGTCTCGGCGGGCGCTTCCGCTTCAGCAGGGGCGGCCTCCTCGATGGTCTCGGGTGCTTCCGCCTTGGGCTCCTCAGTCGGCGCTACCTCGGCAGCGGGTGCCTCCGCCTTGGCCGGGGTGGATGCCGGAGCGGCGTCCTCGAAAACCCAGGTCAAATAAGCCATCTCTGCGGCATCACCCTTGCGCGCACCGGCCAACCTAACGATACGGGTGTAGCCGCCCTGGCGATTTTGCATTCTGGGCGCGATATCATCAAAGAGTTTGTGCACGACGTCGTGCTCGTTGCGCCAGTTGGCACGAAGAGTCTTGCCGTCCACACCCTTGGTTTTCGGGAAAAATTTCCGCTGCGGTGCACGCAGGCGCGCAGCCGCCAGGCGGCGGTGGTGCAGCGTGCCCTTTTTCCCCAGCGTCACCATCTTCTCGGCGACGACGCGAGCCGCCTTGGCCTTGGCCACTGTGGTCTTGATCGTCTCGTTTTTAATGAGGCTGCAAACGAGGTTTGCGAGCATCGCGTTTCGATGCTCTCCGGTGCGGCCCAATTTGGCTGTTCGTACTCTGTGTCGCATTTCTTATGCTAGGGTTGTCGGTTCTTCCTCGATGGGAGGATCCTCGAACGCATCGGCCGGGGCCGGCGTCGGGGGGGAGTCCAACAATGTGGGGTCGATTTTTTCGCCCAGTGAAAGGTTGTACTCCTTGAGTTTCTCCTTGATCTCGGTGAGTGATTTTTTGCCGAAGTTACGGTACTTGAGCATCTCGGCCTCGGACTTCATGGCGAGGTGCCCCAGAGTGGTGATGTTGGCGTTGTTCAGGCAGTTGGCCGCACGAACGCTCAACTCAATCTCGTTGACGCTGGTGTTGAGTAACTTGCGCTGGGCCTCGCGGTTTTCGTCCTTGGCCTTGGCGTCCTGCTCGAACTCAAAAGCTTCATCATTAACACCGGTAAACACGGAAAGGTGATGGGACAGAATCTCGGAAGCCTGCTTGAGGGCTTCGTCCGGTTTCAGGCGACCATCAGTCCACATCTCGAGGATCAACTTGTCGTAGTCGGTGCGTTGACCCACACGGGCGGCCTCGATGCCGTAACGCACACGGGTGACCGGCGAGAAGATGGAGTCGATCGGGATCACGCCGATGGGCTGATCCGTCTTCTTGTTGGCATCGCCGGGAAGGAATCCACGACCCACCTGGACTTCCAGTACCATCTCGACCTTTTTCTTTTTGTCAGTCGTGCAGATGACCTGCTTCTTGTTGACGACCTTGAGTGCCGGCGGCAATTCCAAGTCGCCCGCAGTGACGACACCCTCGGCGGTCACGCTGAGGCGCACCTCCTGCGGTTCGCGGCTGGTGTGGCGGAACTTTACTTTTTTTAGGTTCAGGACGATGTCTGTGACATCCTCCACAACCCCCGGCACGGTGGTAAACTCGTGGTCGGCGCCCTCGATTTTCACCGAGGTGATGGCCGCCCCCTCGAGGGAGGAAAGCAGCACACGGCGAAGCGAGTTGCCGATCGTGTGACCGAAGCCGGTTTCAAACGGCTCGGCGGCGTACTTGGCATACGTGTCGTTGGAATCGTCGGATTTGGTTAACTTATCCGGCTTCTCGAAGTGACCCAGTCTTATTGGCATAACGTTTTATTTTTGAGCAATTTTAATCTGGCCTCGTCACCATTATTCCCGTTCATAACAAGGCCCGTATAATTGCTTTCCCCGTCCACAAGGACGAAGAGGTTAACGGGAATAAAATTCTACGATCGTCTGTTCGTCGGCGATGGGCTGTATCTCATCGCGGGTCGGCACACGCATCACGGTACCGCGAAAGGCGTCCTTCTCCAACTGCAACCACTCGGGCACCACACGGCTGGTGGAGTATTCCAGGTTGCGGGTGGCCAACTGGCGCGAGGCGCTTCGATCCTTGACCTCCACGACATCATTGATCTTGGCGGTATACGAAGGAATCGTCATCTTGCCGCCATTCACACTCACATGGCCATGGGAAACCATCTGGCGTGCCTGGGCGCGGGTGGCCCCAAAACCAAGCCGGTAGACTATGTTGTCCAGGCGACTCTCAAGCAACTGAAGCATAATCTCACCGGTCACACCGCGGTGACGGCGTGCCTTCTCATAAATCGAGCGAAACTGCTTCTCCATCAACCCGTAGTGGAAGCGCAGCTTCTGCTTCTCCATCAACGCCAGCGCGTAGTCGGAATGCTTGCGACGGGCGCGCGGCCCGTGTGTGCCCGGGGGATAATTCTTGCGCTCGAGATACTTCGAGGGGCCAAAAACCGGGACGCCGAATCGTCGACTAATCTTGTCGCGTGGACCTGTGTATCGTGCCATGCCTTAAATTCCTTTTATACCCTGCGCCGCTTCTTGGGGCGGCAACCGTTGTGAGGGATCGGTGTGACGTCGCGGATGGAGGTAATCTCCAGACCTACGGCCTGCAATGCGCGAATCGCAGATTCACGACCGGAACCCGGTCCCTTGACGCGGACTTCGACCTCTTTCAACCCATGGGACATGGCCCGACGGGCGGCGTCCTGCGCTACTTTTTGAGCGGCGTAAGAGGTGCTTTTGCGCGAACCTCGGAAGCCGGTCTTGCCGGCGGTCGACCAGGCGATCAGGTTGCCCTGCTTGTCGGTCAGCGAAACGTGCGTGTTGTTGAACGTGGCCAGAATGGTAGCGACGCCAGAGTGGACGTTCTTTGATTTCTTCGCCTTGACGACCTTCGTCGGTGCGGGGTCATCGCTGGTCAGGAGTTCCTTTGCCGAGGGAGCCGCAATGTTTGAGGGATCTTCCTCCTCTTCCGGCTTGGCCTCCTCTTTTGCCTCAGGCTTGGCCTTCGCCTTGGGAGCATCCTTTTTTTCCTCGGGCTTGGCCTCCGCCGGCGCCTCCGTCTTGGCCTGGCTTTCTTCAGCGGGAGCTTCCGCAGCCGCTTCCGGCTTGGTTTCCGCCGCCTCGGGCTGGGTTGCCTCAGGTTGTTGCGCTTGGTTTTCTTCGTCCGCCATGATGGTCAGTCTGTTAAATTAATGAATGCCTGCCTTGGCATTAGGGTTACTCTTTGCACCCACGGTTTTCTTCTTGCCCTTGCGTGTACGGGCGTTGGTGGAGGTGCGCTGGCCACGAACCGGAAGGCCGCGTGAATGGCGCATGCCGCGATAGGACTTGATGGCCTGCAACCGCTTGAGGTTGAGACTGCGCTCGCGGCGCAGATCGCCCTCGATCAGGTAGTCGCCCTCCTGAAGGACGTGCACGATCTTGGACAACTGGTTCTCGTCCAGGTTCTTGGCGCGGGTGGCCGGGTCGATGCCAGTCTTCTCCACGATCTCCGTGGCGATCTTGGGCCCGATGCCATAGACGTAGCGCAACGCGATGTCGATGCGCTTGTTGGCAGGAATGTCTACTCCGATGATTCTGGGCATTGTCTAATCCTTTCGTTCAACCCTGACGCTGCTTGTGGCGCGGGTTGGAGCTGCAAATAACGCGAACCACGCCCTTCCGGCGGATGATCCGGCAGTGCTCGCAAAGTCGCTTTACAGATGCGCGTACTTTCATTTTACGTTCTCGTTTCTATTTATTTTCAAAAACCAACACGCCGTTGCTGAAATCAGCAGGCGATATTTCCAAACTCACTTCGTCCCCCGGCCTGATGCAGGGCACCTTTTCCCGTTGCCTGAACGGAACCCTGCCAAACAACCGGTGGCCGTTGGCCAGTTCCACCAGGAAGGTCGCGGGGGGACGATGCTCCCTCACGATGCCTCTGGCCTGGATGGCAGGTTGTCCGGGCATGTCAAAATCTCCGGTTCACCGTCGGTCACGAGGATGGTGTGCTCAAAGTGAGCCGAAGGCAACCCGTCCCGGGCCACCACCGTCCAGCCATCCTCCAGCATCTCCACGTGCCTTTGGCCAAGGTTGACCATCGGCTCGATGGCCAGTGTCATTCCCGGCTTCAAAACCGGTGAGCGTCTTCCGCCATCGTCGAAGTTGGGAATTTGGGGATCCTCGTGGACTTTTTTGCCCACGCCGTGCCCGACAAATTCCCGCACGATGCTGTATCCGTTGGCCTCAGCAGTTCCCTGAATCGCCCGCGAGATGTCCACGACCTTGTTGCCAGCCAGCGCTTGGCCAAGCCCGTCGTAAAGGGCCTGCTCGGTCACTTCCATCAGTCGCTGTACCGCCGGGTCGCACCCGCCGACCACTACCGTGGTGGCGTTGTCGCCGATGAACCCCTCATAGCGCACGCCAACATCCACGCTGACAATGTCGCCAAATTGCACCCGCCGTTGCGAGGCCAAGCCGTGTACGACCTCCTCGTTGACCGAGATGCAGGTATTGCAGGGATAATCGCGGTAGCCCAGAAACGCGCTTTTACCGCCGTGATGGCGGATGCGTTCCCCACCGTACTGGTCGATTTCCAGCGTGCTCATGCCTGGTTTGACGTAGGCAGCCACCTCGCGCAGCACGGTCGAGGATACCCCGCCGGCCAAGCGCATGGCCTCTATCTCATGATCTTTCTTAATATGGATCATGCCGTCTCCCGGCGCCTGGGCGCCTGATCCAGGGCCAAGCCAAAGCCTGGCCGGTTACTTTCAATGAACAAACAGCCGGAGGAGTTCACCACCAGCCCTAGAAGCGACCACGTACGCGGCCCTTCCTCAAAAATCCGTCATAGTGCCGCATCAACAGATACGACTCCATCTGCCGCATCGTGTCCAGCGTGACACCCACGGCAATCAAAATACTTGTACCCCCGAAAAACTGGGAAACCTGATAGGGGATATTCTGAGCATCACCGAGAATCATCGGAATGATCGCGATGATCACTAAGAACGATGCTCCCGCGAACGTGATGCGGCTCATCGTCTTGTGCAAAAAGTCACTGGTCGCCTTGCCGGGACGCACGCCCGGAATGTAGCCCCCGTTTTTCTTCAGGTTATCGGCAATCTCAATCTCGTTGAACGTCGTTGCCACCCAGAAGTAGGCGAAGAACATAATCATCAGCGCATAGGTCACGTAGTAAAACCAGTGACCCGCCTCAAACCAAGTTGCCGCGGTCAGGAAAATCTCTTCCCAGCCCTCAATTGATCCGAGGCTTCGAAGCACCATGCCCGGGAACATCAGAATGGCCTGGGCAAAAATCAGCGGCATCACGCCGGAGTAGTTGACTCGCAGCGGCATGAAGGAACTGCCCCCGGCATACACCTTGCGGCCCACGGCGCGCTGCGCGTGCTGCACCGGAATCTTGCGCTGCGCCTGAGTCACGGCCACCACGGCGGCTACCACGGCCAAGAGCAGGAAGATCAGGAAGATGCCCTCAAACATACTCCGCGTCATGGTGGGATCAGCGCCAGTCCATTGCTGCGGCGCGAACATTTCCCAAACCATCGGCAGGGCCCTCGGTAGATCTGCCACGATGCCGATTGTGATCACCAGCGACACACCGTTGCCGATACCGCGCTCGGTGATTTGCTCACCCAGCCACATCAACAACATGGTACCGCACGTCAGCGCCATCATAGTCTGCAGGTGATAGGCGATGCCCCCCGTAGCAAGGACCCCCTTATCGTAACCAGGCAAAACCGTTTCAGGACTCAACCAACCCAGCGACATGACATAGCCCTGCCCCAAGCATAGAAACAGCGTCATGACACGGCCAATCTGCATAATCTTCACCCGACCGCCCTCTTCCCGCGAGAGGCGCGAGAGCCTCGGGATGATTGGCGTCATCAACTGCAGAATAATCGTGGCACTGATGTAAGGCATGATCCCCAGTCCGCCGATGGAGCAGCGTTCCCACGCACCACCGGTGAACATGCTGTAAATGCCGAGAAAACCGATACCTTCCTGACTCTGCTTTTCACGGAGATCCGAAAAATAGTCCTGCAACTGAACGCCATCGAGCCCCGGAATCGGCACCCAGGCGATCAGGCGACAGACGGCCAACACCAACAACGTGAATATGATACGATCCCGCAACTCCGGAATTTTGAAGCAATTCCGGAAACCGGTGATCATTCGTGAGATTGCGTTGTCCTTAGCCATTTGTTTTTCAGCGGGCAGTCAAACGTCGGCTTACTCGGAAGCCTTGGCTTCCGCCTTGGCGGCCACTTCGCAGCTGCCGCCCTTCCCCTCAATTGCCGCCCTAGCACTCGCGCTGAACGCGGCCGCCTTGACGGTCAGTTTCTTCTCCAGTTCGCCCTGACCCAAAATCTTTACGCCATCGCCGCGGCCGTTCACCAAACCGGCTGCGCGCAGCGCTGCCTCGTCAACGGTGGCCCCGTCGTCAAACTGGTTCAGACTCTCTAGGTTGACCGGGATGTACAAAGTGGCAAATTTCTTGTTGTTAAAACCACGCTTGGGCAGACGGCGGGCGAGTGGCAACTGGCCGCCCTCGAAACCGGGACGTGTCGATGACCCGGAACGGGAACCCTGCCCCTTTTGACCGCGGGTGCTGGTGTGCCCACCACGACCGCTGCCCGGCCCGCGACCAATGCGCTTGCGCCGGTGCTTGGATCCGTCGGCTGGTTTTAAATCGTGTAATCTCATTTTAAATCTGGTTTACGCCTCCGCGGTTGCCGGTTCCTCGGCCTTGCCTCGGCTCTTCATCACTTCGCGGCGGTCGCGCAATTCCAGCAGTCCCTTGAGGGTCGCCTTGGCCACGTTGACCGGGTTGTTCGAGCCCAGCGACTTGCTAAGCATGTTCCGCACGCCGACCAATTCGCACACGGCACGAACGGTCTTTCCAGCGATGATTCCGGTACCGGGCGAGGCCGGACGCAGCAGCACCTTGGCTCCGTCGTATCGACTCAGCACCTCGTGCGGAATGGTGGTGTCCAAAAGTGTCACATCCACCAAGCGAGTACGGGCGTCCTCGGAGGCCTTGCGAATACAGTCGGCAACCTGATTGGCCTTGCCCTGCCCCATGCCCACACGGCCTTTTTTGTCCCCAACAATTACCGTGGCGCTAAACCCGAAACGACGACCACCCTTGACCACCTTGGCCGAACGGTTGATGCAAAGTACTTTTTCGGAAAATTCATCCTGCGGCTCGTCGCCGAAGCCGTTGTCACGACCACGACGTGGCCCTCCCGGTCCACGACCACCAGGCCCACGACCACCAGGTCCACGACCACCGGG
>Ga0209036_1000724_pt1 | contig 14216 bp, 10 predicted proteins | sample MarorgKNORR_S2LV_3_FD_188222 | JGI IMG/M metagenome (GOLD analysis project Ga0209036, IMG submission 188222) | Marine microbial communities from the Southern Atlantic Ocean, analyzing organic carbon cycling - DCM_A/KNORR_S2/LV (SPAdes) (version 2) | ecosystem: Environmental > Aquatic > Marine >... | reverse complement strand
GTGATCGTCATGCTTTTTAGCATGTTTATCATGGTCGTGATCGTCATGTTTTTTACCATGCTTATCATGATCATCGTGGTCGTCATGCTTTTTAGCATGCTTATCATGATCATCGTGGTCGTCATGCTTTTTACCATGCTTATCATGATCGTCATGGCCTTCATGTCCATGATGGTCGTGACGTTCCCAAGCTTCATTATCCCTTATTGCAAGATGTTCGATCCCAGTCTCTTCTAATAGATCTATTATTTTAATATTTTTAGGCAAATTTTTGAAAACTTTTGTAACGCCACTTTCTAAATGATTTGAAACGAAGAAAATAATATTCGCTTCTTGCATTTTCTTTGCATCAGAAGGTTTTAATTTATACTCATGTGGAGAAATTTCTGCTGGTATCAATGAAATAGTTTTGCCAGTATTACCAATAACTGCACTAACAAGTGAATTGATAGGCTGAATTGTTGTGACAACTCCTTTTGTCTCGCTAGCAAAAACAGTAGAGTTTGAAAATAATATCAAAATTATTATAGAAAGTATTTTATTCATCATTTGTCCTTAAAATTTTGTAATGTTATAACATAACATAAGTATGTATATAACCTTTAAAAGTCAAGATTAATAAGGTATAAGAAATTATAAAAATTTATAAAGAATATTAAGAAAATTAGTTAAGTTTGAATGTTAAACAATTTATTAATAATGATTTATTAATATTATTTAAAATTCAAAGTTAAAAAAAAGATTGTCATCAAAAAATGAAAACTACAAATGCATTAATATCGGCTCAGAATATTAGCGTAATTAAAAACGAAAAAGCCATACTAGATAATATTGAAATAGAAATAAAAAAAAACGACTTTCTTACAATTATTGGACCAAATGGTGCTGGTAAAACTATGCTATTAAAATGTTTAATGGAGTTTTATAAGCCTAATAGTGGTCAAATTATTAAGAAACCTAATTTAAAAATAGGATACATGCCCCAGTCCATAAATATCATTAATACAATGCCTATGAGTGTCCAAAATTTTATAACCATGAGAAAAAAATTTGATGAAATTTCTTTTAGACAAGTTGTATCTGAGACACAAATTGAGAAAATAATTAACAAGCAACTTTCAGTTTTGTCTGGTGGTGAAATGCAAAGAGTATTGCTTGCAAGAAGTTTGCTGAATAATCCTGAATTACTTATTCTTGACGAACCTGCTCAAAATTTAGATGTTTCTGGTCAAATCTACTTTTATAATCTTTTGCAATCCATATATCTAAAAAGAGGTTTAAGTATTTTGATGGTGTCACACGATTTACATTTAGTTATGGCTTCAACAAAAAAAGTATTATGTCTTTCTAATCACATATGCTGCATCGGGAAACCTCAGCAAATTACTAAAGATCCAGAATTTATATCTATGTTTGGTAAAGATATGGCAAATATAATGGCAGTTTATCAACATTCAAACGAGACTGAAAAAATTCAACACAATAATACTATTACTGGAGAATAAAATAACTGATCCTTTCATTATAAGAGGTATTTTAGCTGGTGTTGCCGTTGCTCTAATATCTGGTCTAGTAGGTTGTTTCGTCGTTTGGAGAAGACTTTCATATTATGGTGAATCAATTGCACATAGTTCCTTACTAGGTGCAGGAATAGGAATATTACTTGGTGTTGGCATAAATATAGGGGTTGTTTTTGTCTGTTTGGTCTTTGGATTTCTATTTTTATGGTTGCAACAAAGTAAAGCTCTCTCATCTGATACCCTATTAGGTGTATTGGCCCACGTAGCCCTTGCTATTGGGATTATAGTAATTTCATTCAATAAAATTAAAATAGATCTACATGCTATTTTATTTGGTGACATTTTGACAGTAAGCTCAAATGATATTTGGGGAATGTATATAGGAGTTTTTTTAGCTATAATTCTTATATTATTTAATTGGTCATCTTTACTTTTAGTGACTGTGGACGAAGATTTAGCAAAAGCAGAGGGAATTAATCCGCTGTACATGAATTTGTTATTGACATCAGTTTTAACCATAGTTGTTGCGTTGTCATTGCAAATTATTGGACTTTTATTAATTACTGCAATGTTAATAATACCTGCTGCAACTGCTAGAAGAGTAGTCAATTCACCAGGAATTATGGTAGTTATTTCAACCCTAATTGGTATTTTTTCAGTTGTAATAGGAATTTATATATCTGTTGAAACAGATATTCCATCTGGACCTTCCATTGTAGTTGTTAGTGCAGTTTTATTTTTTCTTTCCCATTTTTTTGGGAAGTTTTTAAAAAAAGAATAAAAAATTTATATTTTTTAATCGATTAAGGTTTTAAAATTATTTTACCCTTAGCGCCTCTAGCAAGAATTTTTTCTAACACTTTTGCAGCTTCTGACAATGGATAATTTTCCTCTATCAAAGGTTTAAGTAGATCTTTTTGATACCATTCAAATAGTTCAATCATATTATTTTTATATTCTTCAGGTTCTCCTCGGGTAAAAGCTCCCCAGAAGACACCAACTACACTAAACTCTTTTACTAATGCTAAGTTGACTGCTAATTTTGGTATTTTACCTGATGCAAATCCAATAACTAATAATCTACCACTTCTAGCCATTGTTCTAGCCACTGTATCAAATATATCCCCTCCAACAGGGTCAAAAATAACATCGACACCTTTGCCTTTTGATATACTTTTTAATTCTTCTTTAAGATTATCGTATCCAATGGAAATATCTGCTCCATTATCTATGGCTATTTTTTGCTTCTCAGGATTTGAAGATACAGCAATTACTTTTGCTCCTATTATTTTACCTATTTGAATGGCTGCTATTCCAGTTGAACCTGAAGCTCCTAAAACAACTAATAACTCATTTTTTTGTAATTGAGCTCTTTGTTTTAGTGCGTAATGTGATGTCCCATACGCACATAAGAGTGCACATGAATCATCAAACGACATATTAGTAGGTATTTTGAAAACAGATTTTTCTTGAACAACAGCTTGTTCGGCATATCCACTTAACTGAGAAAGAGCTGCCACTCTATCACCTATCTGAAAATTTTTAACACTTGATCCAACCGTAATAATTTCACCAGCTACTTCCATACCAGGAATAAAAGGAGTTTCAGGTTTTAATTGATATTTACCTTGAACTAATAATCCATCTGGAAAGTTTACACCCACAGATTTTACATTAATGATTACACTTTTATCCTGAATAATAGGTTTTTTTACATCTTTATATTCTATATCCTGGATTGGTCCAAAATTGTTACAAACAATTGCTTTCATTTGATGGCCTTTATATAAATTTTTTTTAATTATGGAAATACTAATGATATTGTCTCAGCAATAAATGCTGGCTTAGTTTCATTTTTAATTTCTAATTCACATTTGTTAACTACTCTATATCCCCCATTACTCATTTCCTCACAGGAAATTATCGTTTTGTTAAGCCTAACATGTGATCCAACTTTTACCATGTTAATAAACCGTACTTTATCAGATCCATAATTTAATGTTTTAGATGAATTTCGAACTTGTGAGTTTTGGGCAGCTAATTTTGGAAGTAAAGATAACATAAAATAACCATGGGCAATTGTTTTTCCCTCAGGCATTTCTTTTTTTGCTCTTTCTTCATCTATGTGGATCCATTGATGGTCAGATGTTGCTTCTGCAAAGTTATTAATTTTTTCTTGAGTTACATGATACCATTCGCTTGGTGTCAGAGGTTTATCAACATAATTTATAATTTCAGAAGGGCGTTCTATAATTACCATTTTCAACTCTCTTATTTTCTATTTAAATTTCAGAATAAATGATAGTTTATTTAATATTAAATAAAAATAAAATTTTGTGGAGATTTTCGTGTCTCATACTAAAGAATTTAAACTAGAAGGTGTAATTCCAGCAACATTACTAGCCTTTGATAAAGATTTTCAAATAAATGAAAAAGCTAGTAGAAAACATATAAAAGAATGTGCTTTAACAGATGGTATATCAGCTGTAACAGTAAATGGGCATTCCTCTGAAATACATGCATGTAATTTTGAAGAGCAAAAAAGAATATTAAGTTTTTCACTTGAAGAAGTTGGTGACTTTATACCAGTAATTAATGGTGTTTATGCTGATGGTAGTATAGAAGCAGCCAAAATTGCTAAAATGTCTGATTTAACTGGCGCTTCAGCATTATTATGCTTTCCTCCACAAAGTATGGCTATGGGTGGTCATTTGAGGCCAGAAATGGCATTAGAGCATTTTAAAAGAATTGCAGACGCTACAGATTTACCTCTAATATGTTTCAACTATCCGTCTGCAGGAAATTTAACGTATCCATTTCATACATTATTAAAATTGTTTGAAACTGTACCTACTATAAAAGCCATAAAAGATTGGTCAAACGATCCCATGATTCATGAAAAACATATAAAAACATTTCAAAATCTTTCTAATCCGGTAAACGTTCTTACCACTCATAGTTCATGGTTGATGTCGTCATTAGTTATGGGGGCCAAAGGATTATTGTCAGGTGCAGGTAGTGTAATTGCCTCCTTACAAGTGGAATTATTTAATGCTGTAAAAGCTAAAAATTTAGAAAGTGCCCAAATAATTAATGACCAAATTTTTCCTTTGGCTCAGGCCTTTTATTCTCCTCCATTTTTAGATATGCATAATAGAATGAAGGAGGTTTTAGTATTAACTGGAAAAATGGAAGAGGCTATAGTTAGACCGCCATTAATGAAGTTAAGTTCTGAAGAAATTAATAAATTAAAAAAAGCAATTCAATTATCAAAAATTTAAAAGTTAAACCTTAAAATTTAAGAATCATGAATTTTTACATATTCAAAATCACCAGGTTTATTATCAATACCTAAATCAGGTGCAGATATCCAATCAGCATATCTTCCAGGTTCAGAAACAGGTTTCATTAAAGATTCAATAAATAAGTTATCATCTGTTGTTGGTAAAAACTTACCTTTATCCTTATCCCATGTATCTTTTGTTAGAATATCTCCTAATGGTGATATATTGGCACTCATAAATGTGCCTATTTTTCTATTAAAGCCCTCAAAAGGTAACTTCATCTCAAAGTTTATTTTAGCTTCTTCTATGGTTCTATTCCATCTTTTTATACTTACTGCAGTATCTTTTGTGTAATCATCCCTTAATCTCATATTAAGTGATAATAGAGCAGGGGCTTTTTTATTAATAATTTGTCCATCAGTAAATTCTAATATTGGGTAAGTGTCATTTTTTAGAATATGGTCATCTTTTATTTTTGTTTCCCAAAATCTTCCTTTTACTCCTGCTGTATAGGTGTTTGCAGCATTTGTAGAAATTTCTGACCCAAACAAATCTAATGACAATGAATAATGAAGGTTAATTTTCTTTTGTATTGTTGGCAAATCAATAACACCTAATTCTCTTATTTTTGAAATATCATAAGGATTTGAAATGCCTGCTTTATTCATCATTTCGCATGTTTTTTTTATTACTCTTCTTACACCATTTTCACCAACGAACATGTGGTGAGCTTCCTCTGTAAGCATAAATCGACAAGTTCTTGAAAGTGGATCAAACCCGGATTGTGCAAGGGCTTCCAATTGCATTTTCCCGTCTCTGTCAGTGAATGCTGTAAACATGAAAAATGAAAGCCAATCTGGAGTTGATTCATTGAAAGCTCCTAACATTCTTGGAGCATCTTCAGATCCTGATTGACGTTTAAGTAATTCATTAGCTTCTTCTCTGCCGTCAGAACCAAAATATTTTTGAAGCAAGTAAACCATTGCCCACAAATGTCTTCCTTCTTCAACATTTACTTGAAACAAATTTCTCATATCATAAAGGGATGGTGCCGTACTTCCCAAAAATCTTTGTTGTTCAATTGAAGCTGGTTCAGTGTCACCTTGTATAACAATTAACCTTCTTAACATTGATCTATATTCACCTGGTACTTCCTGCCAAACTGGTTCACCAATGTGATCACCAAAAGGAATTGTTCTTCCTTCTTTCTGAGGAGCAAGTAATATACCCCAACGATATTCAGGCATTTTAACATAGTCGAAAGTAGCCCAACCATCTTTATCAACATTGATTGCCGTTCTTAAATAGACTAGCATATCTTGAAAACCAACTGGTCCTAAATCTTTCCACCAATCAATATAGCCTGGATGCCACCTTTCAAGAGCCTTAAGAACACGTTTATCAGACGATAGGCTTACATTATTTGGAATTATTGTATCGTATTCAACTTGACTATTATTTAGCATATTATCTCCACTTATGTTCTTTCTTTAGTATATTGACCTTTGTTACCAGTTCCATACTTTTTCAATGCACCATTCTCACCTACAGCACTCGGTCTTTGAAATATCCAGTTCTGCCAAGCAGATAGCCGACCAAAAATTTTCGTTTCCATTGTTTCTTTTCCTGGAAATCTTAAGTTAGACTCCATACCAACCATAGAATCAGGAGAAAAACTACTTCTTTCTTCTAAAAAAATCCTTATTTCATCTTCCCAATCAATATCATCAAACATAAAAGTAATTAAACCTAAATCATTTGCCTCTTCAGCCAAAATTTGTTTTTCTAAATTTTGTTTTACTAAAAGAATTTGTTCAGGTAAGCCTATAAATCTTGTATCTAATCTAGACATATTGTTTGACATTAAAAAATTTCCAAAATTAGATTTTGATAAAATTATGGTTGCTTTTTTATTATCATATTCTTCAAACTCTCCTTCAGCCATATAACTTCTATCAGCAGCAAAGATTAATTCAGATAAAAATCCGGCATAACAAGAATTAGGTTCAATTAAAGTAATTAAAGTTCTAGATGTAAGGTCTATTCTTTTAAAAACTCTTGTCCAAAAGTATGAAATTTCATTCATTAACCAAAAGTTTTTATAGGTTTCAAATAACTTGTCATAGGATAAAACTTTAGAGATTTCACCAGACGTTTTGAAAACTATTATTCCAATTTCTAATTCGTTAAATCTTAAATTTAAGATAGTATCATCTAATTCTCTAGCACATTTCAAAAGCCAAAAATCATCACCTTGGGATAGAATTTCACTTAAATTTTCAGGAGCATCTTCAAGAGGGGCATTAATAGTAATTGTAGCAGATTTTTTTTCTCTATCAATTTGGACAGATAATGTCGAATATGTAATCTCTTCATTACTAACAGTAGTTTTTTGTAAATTGTTAAGCTGAACACCTACTAAATTTTCATTTTGATTTTTATTGCAAGACTTATTCTTAATCAATGAATTAAGTTCATCATTTAAAGAAGTTTTTTTAGTAATCGTGTCAACTAAACGCCATTCTTTTGCTTTTTTTGCTTTGACACCTTCTTCCATAGTACAAAACACATCTGCAAGATCTCTTCTGATTTTTCTTTTATCAGTGAGTCTGGTCAAGCCTCCTGTACCTGGAAGTACAGCTAAAAGGGGAACTTCAGGCAACGATATACTTGAAGATCCATCATCTAATAAAATTATATGATCACATGCCAAGGCAAGCTCATAACCACCTCCAGCGCATACGCCTTCAACTAAACATATAAAGAATTGAGATGCTTCTTTGGAAGAGTTTTCTAAGAAGTTTCTAGTTTCATTAGTAAATTTACAAAAATTTACTTTATGAGCATGATCTGATGATGCAAGCATCTTAATATTAGCACCTGCACAAAATGCTTTTTCATTACCAGATTTTATAATTATTGAACTAATTTGAGGATGCTCAAATCTTAATCTTTGAACTGCGTCTGATAATTCAATATCCACACCTATATCATAACTATTTAGTTTTAATTTATATCCCTCAAAAAAACCCTTATCCTCATCCACTTTCATTATTAAAAAAGCAGTATTTTTTTCAAATTTTAATTCCCAATGATTATATATTTCAGGGTATGTTTCAAAATTTATTTTAGGTTTCATTTATCTTCTCGATTTCCAAAAAACTAACTTATTATTAATGATATGATAAGTCTATAAAAGTTTTTTTATGAATTGGTCAATATGTTTGATCGTGGCATCTGGGTATTCATAAAATGGGTTATGTCCACAATTTTTAATAATAATTTTTTTTAATGTAGAATTTAATTTGTCTTCCAGTATTTTCACCTGGTTTAGTGTTCCATAGGGATCATTAGTACCTTGTAGCACTAAAATTGGAGTTTTTATTTTTGATAAATGATTTGAAATATTCCATTCTTTAAATTTGGGGCTTAACCAAACATTACTCCAACCAAAAAATGCATTATCTACATCATCATGATATTTTTCTAATTTAGATTTGAGTTTCTTATTTTTATATTGATCAATAGTTTCTTCAATAGCTTTAATACTTTCATTTTCAACAAAAAAATGTGGAGCTATTAAAATTGTCCCTAGCAAATTTTTAGTTGACTTATTAACGCTTCCAATAGCTGCTATGGTTCCGCCATCACTATGACCAACTAAAAAATATTTGTTGATAGATAGTTTTTCTAAAATAGTAGGTAAATATTTTTCAGCTTCAATACTCATATAATTAGTTGGTCTAGGTAATTTAGCATTTGACGATTTTCCATATCCAAATCTTGAATAAACTAAAATATTTAACTTTGTTTTTTCATGAAGTAATTTTGGTATATTTCGCCACATAGCTATAGAGCCTAAACCCTCATGTAACAAAATTAAAACAGGACTATTATTAGAAAAGTTTCCTAAGGTAATATACTCAATCTGTTTTTCTTCGATATCTAAAAAAGATGGTTTCATTTAAACAACTAATAAATTATCTTAATTTAAATCTTTGCACTTTACCGGTAGCTGTTTTAGGAAGTTCACTAACAAAATTAATCCATCTTGGATATTTCCATTTTCCAACTTTGTTTTTTACGTGCTCTTTCAAAATCTCTTCTTTGTCAGTTTTATTTATATTTTCGTTCAAAATAACAAAAGCACATGGTTTATCTAGTCCTTCATTGTCTTGTTTAGCAACTACAGCTGCCTCCAAAACTAAATCATGCGAAACTAGGGCCTGTTCCACTTCAAATGGAGAAATCCATATTCCACTTACTTTAAACATATCATCCGTTCTACCACTATAAATATATTTCTCATTGTTAAGTTTTTCATATTTATCTCCTGTTCTTGTCCACTCTCCTTCAAAAGTATTTCTTGATTTTGTTAGCTTGTTCCAATAACACATAGCAGATGATTCACCTTTAACAAGCAATTCCCCAATTTCACCAACGGCCACATCTTCACCATTTTCATCAACTAATTTTAAATCGTACCCTGGCACAGCGCTTCCTGATGTACCATAAGTTATATCGTTAGGTTTATTAGATAAAAATATATGAAGCATTTCAGTAGAACCAACACCATCTAGAATATCAATCCCTGTAATTTTTTTCCAATCAGTTCCAATCTGGAATGGTAGAGCTTCTCCTGCAGACACACATATTCTTAAATTTTGGTATTTTACTGGAGTTTTTTTTAGTTTTGCAGTCATAGCAGCATAAATAGTTGGGACAGCAAATAAAATAGATGGCTTCATCAACATCATAACTTCATTCACAGTATCGGGTGTTGGTCTAAGTGGATATAGTGCAGTTGTTGCTCCAACTCCCATTGGAAATGTCATAGCGTTGCCAAGGCCATAAGCAAAAAAAAGTTTGGCTACTGAGAATACAACATCACTTTCTTTAATATCTAAAACTTTAGAAGCATATGTTTCGAAAGTGTTTAGAAGACTTCCATGAGCATGTATTACCCCTTTGGGTTCTCCAGTTGACCCTGACGAATACAACCAAAAAGCAGGTTCATCTTTTGACACAATTATTGGTTTTTTTTCGACACATTTCTTAATTTCTTTTTTAAAATTTTTAAACTGTTCATTATTTCTATTTTTACCAATTATAAAAATATTTTCGATTTCACTACAAATTTTGGTTGAACCAGTTATTAATTTAATGAGCTCTTCAGAAATAAATATTGTATTAGCTCTGCAATCCTCTAAGATTGTTTCGATTACTTCTTTCGATAAAAGAGTATTAATAGGAACTGGAATCACTCCAGCTTTTAAACATCCCCAGAAAATTATTGGAAATTCAATTTGATCTAAAACCAACATTAATACCCTTTCTTCTCTTCGAACATTAAACTTTGTTAACAGATCAATAATTTTATTTGTTTCTATAGATAATTCTTTATAGGTTATACTTCTTCCGTCAGGTATGGCTTCAACAAAAACATTTTTACTTTCAATTTTTGAGTTTAGATGTCTATCAATAAAATAATAAGATGCATTTGCTTTATTTATCTCTTTGTTATTTGACATAATTGTGTTGCCCCCTTTTTCCTCTATAAATTTAAATATAACTTATAAGAAATTCTATATGAATTAATTGATATAAAATTTGATTTTTAATATTTAATAATATTTAAATTATTTTTCTTACCTTCTGTACAGAGCAGTCTTTATGGTTTTTAGACCTATCTCTCTAACAATATCTCTTTTATATCTATCAGTACTGTATTGGTCATTTGTAGTATTAAGATCCCACGCAAAATCGTTTAAACTATCCTCAATTTGATTTAAATCGGTAGTTGACCATTCTATTGATGTCATTTTTTCACTAACACCGCCAACAACAAATCTAATAAAGTTTTCACCAGCAATAACTGCAAATGATGCCATTGCAAAGTCACCATATTTTTCTGATATTTCTTTAAATGCATATCCAGTATTTTTTTTTGACTTAGGTATTATTATACTTTTAATAATTTCATTAGATTTTCTTGATGTTAACAAAGGGCCTAGAAAAAAGTCCTCTGCATTTACAATCCTTTGAGAAAATACACTCGATAATTTTAATTTTCCTTGAAGAGCAATAAAGCATAAAGGTATTTCAGAGCTTGGATCTGCATGACATAATGATCCAACAACTGTACCTCTTGCTCTATGCTGTTGATGACCTACATATGGAAGACATTCAAATAACAAGGGAAACTCTTCTTTTGTTTCTATTCTTTTTTCTAGTTCAATTTGCCTGTATAAAGCACTAATCTCAATATCAAATTTATTATTAATTATTGGAACATCGTTTTTTATAGAATTTATATCTATTAAAATTTTAGGTTTAGCTATCCTCATATTTAACATTGCTATAAGAGATTGTCCTCCCGCAAGAATTTGTGAATCCTCTCCATATCTATTCAAGCCTTCTAAGGCTTCATGCCAAGTTTCTGGTTGGAGAAGGTCAAAAGAGGATGGTTTCATTTAAACTTCCTCAAAAATTTAATAAAACTATACCATAAACTAGATTTTTCATATTTTGGAGAAACTGCCTTATTTAAGCGATCAAAGAATTGATTTATTATAATTTTTGAAGCTGTATTTAAAAAACGCCCACCAACTGCAGCTATTTTTCCTGAAATATTAATATTATATTCGTATGATAACTTTGTAGTGTTTGTGTTCAGAGATTTCAGTTTTACTATACCTTCACCACTAGCTATCCCTAATGGTCCACTAGCCCTTCCAATAATTCTTAAACTTTCAGGTTTTGATAAATCTGTTAATTGAGCAGAAAAGTGATATTCACCCGTAATAGGACCAAAATTAATTTTAATCTTTCCTTCATATAAACAAGAATCCGTGATTTTTATGTCTTCATAAGTTGGCAATGTTTTTGATAAAATTTTAGGATCTAATAAAAATGTCCATACTAATTCACGCTTTTGTTCTATTAAATAATTTCCATTGCCATTAATGAGGTTGTTTTTAGATTGAGTGGTATTTAAAAAATTACCTTGATTATTTTTTCTACGTTTTTTTTCTGTTTTGTTTATATGTGTATAACCATGTACCTTAGAGTGTGTTAATGGAAGTGTAACATTATCTAGTTTTAATGCGTCACAGGCAGCGTTTGCAATAGCCACTGGGGTTGACATGCAATTACCTTCACCTAAGCCTTTTGATCCCAAAGGTGTGAATGGGCTTGGAGTTTCAATATGAATTATTGTTGGTGTGATTATTTCTTTTGTAGAAGCAAGTAGATAATCTGCAAATGTACCTGCTAAAAAAGAGCCATCAGCCGTATATTTAAACTCTTCATATAGTGCTGCTCCTACGCCATGAGCAAATGCTCCATATATTTGGCCGTTAGCAAGAAGAGGATTGATAATTTTTCCAGCATCATGACCTGTAATATACCTGTCAATCTTTGTCTTTCCTGTCATAGGATTTATTCTTAGGCCACATACATCAAAAACAAACCCGTAAGCTAGTGAACCGTTAATTTGATCTTTATTATTTGGAGGTGAAAGTTGTGGAGGTGTCCAATGAATAGTTTCCCTTAATCCATTTTCACAATTTTCTGGAAGATTTCCTGGAGACCAATGAGCAGCGCCTACTAATCTGTTAAAAGATATTTTATTGTCTGAGTTATTTTTGTCTAGAACATAATTATTCTCAAAAATAATATTTTCCTCGATAGAATTTAATTTTGAGGATGCAATTTTCAATAATCGTTTCTTAAGTTTTTCTGCTGCCAGAAAAGTTGTACCTGCAACCGCGCCTGCAAATCTACTAGAATAGTTTCCTGCCGCAATCGACCATGCATCTTTTTGGGTGTCAAGTTCTCCGTTTACTAGGATATTTTCAATATTTATTCCAAAAACATCAGCAACAATTTGAGACAAGACTGTTTTATGGCCTTGACCTTGTGGTATACTATCGCACGTTACATAAACGCCACCTGTCGGTCCTATAGTCACAGAAGCACTTGTAATAGCTCCTCCTTTATGACCTGTTTTTTCTCTTTCTTTAAAAGGAACGGCTGTTGTTATATAACCCATATTTGATATAGAAGGCTCCACGATGGCAGAATAACCGATGCCATATAGATCACCTTCTTCAATTGCTTTTTTTTGACGGATTTTTATTTCTTTAAATTGATCAGATTTAAGTACTTTTTCTATTAATTTATTATATTGACCAGAGTCTAACAGGGCGCCCGATGCTGATTGATAAGGAAAATCTTTATCATTTACTAAATTTAATTTTATTACTTTCAAACGATCTAAATTTAATTCTGCAGCGATATTATGAACTAATCTTTCAAGTGCATAATAATGTTGGGGACCACCAAAACCTCTATTTAGCCCTGTGGGTGTTTTATTTGTAACAACAACTCGATTTCTACAAAAAATATTATCTATTAAATACGCTCCAGCTAAATTTCCATGCATTCTATACAATGAAGCTGGTTCTGGAGCTCTAAGATAAGCGCCAACATCATCAATCTGATCATAATTTAATGCTAATATTTTTCCATTTTTTTTAACGGCGGCACTTATATTTGTAACTCTATTAGTAGCAGAAGAGGCTGCAGTTAAGTGTTCAATTCTATCTTCAACCCATTTTATATTTTTACCAGATATTTTAGAAGCTAAACTGGTCAAAACCATCATTGGAAGAATTGCTTGTTTAATTCCAAAACTACCACCAGAATCTTGGTTCGAAATAAGTCTTAGTTTGTTTTCGTCTATGTCTAACGATCTTGATATAACAGAATGAAGACTAAATGGACCTTGAAAATTTGATTGTATAGTATATTGATTGCTCTCAGGATTATAATTGCTTTGAACAATAAATCCTTCTAAAGGTGTGCAACTATTTCTAGGGTATTCAATTTTTAACTTTACTATTTTATCTGCTTTTTCAAACGCTTTATTAGGGTTTCCATAACAAAACTCTCTGTCACTTAAAACATTAGTTTTAAGTTGATTATGTACTTTTGGACTGTCATCTAAAGTTGCTTTATATGTATCAATAATAGGCTCCAATTGTTTATATGAAACCTTAATATTTTCGATTGCATCCTCTGCTATATACCTATCTTTAGCTAATACTAAAGCTATTGGTTCGCCAACGTATCGAACAAATTCAATAGCACAAGGCCATACCTCAATATCAACACGAAGAACGGATAACAATGGTTTGGAAATTTCAGCAAACATGTTTCCATCAATAATTGAATGAACTCCCGGAATAGCAAGAGCCCCTGATGTGTCTATGTTAACGATTTTACCAGATGCATATGAAGATCTTAGGACTGCCACGTGTAATGTACCTGGTGGATGACCTATATCATCACCAAACTGTCCTTTTCCAGAGATTAATGTATCATCCTCTGATCTTTCAATACTTGAACC
>Ga0209036_1000723_pt1 | contig 14223 bp, 16 predicted proteins | sample MarorgKNORR_S2LV_3_FD_188222 | JGI IMG/M metagenome (GOLD analysis project Ga0209036, IMG submission 188222) | Marine microbial communities from the Southern Atlantic Ocean, analyzing organic carbon cycling - DCM_A/KNORR_S2/LV (SPAdes) (version 2) | ecosystem: Environmental > Aquatic > Marine >... | reverse complement strand
ATCCTTTTTTTTCTCTTCACCAAAAAGACTGATAAAAATTCTTGCATGCTGTAAATCACCTGAAACTTCAACAGATGTAATGGTAATCATAGCTTGATGAATTCTTTCATCTCTAATCCCATTAACTAAAAGCTCACTAACTTCTCTTTTTAGTAAAGCTGCTAATTTTTCAACCCTTCTTGAATTAGCCATAACTAAGTAATTGGTGTAGGGAAAGCCATAGCCTTTAATAAGAAAACTATTGTCAGAAGTCCACTTAACAACGCCCCAACGAGAGCAATCGCTGTGATCGGATTACTACCTCGTTTAATTAATGGAGAAATTGCAGCAGTGAAAACCCCCAAGACTATCGTGATGAGATATTTTGGATATCTAGAAACATTAGAAAAAAACTCACCCATTTTTCACCACCAAAAGACTGAATTAATAGCTACTCTGCTAACCATTTGAAGGAACCTAAAATGTTGGAACTTCATCAATTTAGGCACTCACCTTATTGCTTGAAAGTAAGAATGGCTTTGGCTGCAAAAAAGCTTGAATATCGAACCGTTGAGATAACTCCAGCCGTTGGGCAAATAGATATCTTTCAAAAAACAGGACAAAAAAAATTACCCGTGCTTTTTGATAACGAAACAATAATCCATGATTCAAGCTCAATAATACGACACTTAGAGAAAATTGAAATAGAACCAAAATTAATTCCAGAGGGTCTAAAGGAAGCCTCTCAAGTCCAAATAATTGAGAATTGGGCAGATACAACTTTGGCAAAATCTATAAAAATTGTCTTTTTGGAAGAGCTGTCGAAGAATCCAAAATTGATTTCCTCTTTATTCTCCAACAAAATTTCGGATTCTATGCAAAAACCTCTTTTTAATATTCCTACAAAGATTGCTAGTCAAATTTCTGGATTAATAAACCAGAAAGAAAAAGAATCTCTAAAATTAAATCTAGAAAACCTATCAAATTTAATTAATCAAGAAAACTTTCTTATTGGAGACAAGCTTTCTATTGCTGATATTTCTGTAGCATCACACTTATCACTACTCAAATTTCCAAATTCATCTGGAGAAAATCTAACTGGCCAAGGTTGTTCTATATATGTAAACGATCCAAGTCTGCAAAATCTTTTTAAATGGAGAGACTTCATTGAAGATCAATTAGCAATAACTAATCATCATTAGTCTTTCTAAGTATTAATTTGGATTTCTCTGTTTTAATTGGCAAAGAAATCAGATTTTGCCCAGGTTGATTATAAATCGCCTGAAATTGTTCTCCACAAATATTAAAATCACTCATATTTATTTTATTATTTTGAATAGATCCACATTTTTTAAATTCAGTTAATGTTTCGACCTGGCTAACCCTGCTAAATTCTGGTGTATGAAGAATTTGTAAAATTAATTCATCAGTAATAAAAATATTATTGTCTATTTTTTCTTGCAGTCTTCCTATAATCTTTGTCTCTAAATACCTATCTTCGGTTAATTTAGCAAACTGACGATTAGGAGATTTAGGATCATTCTTTACTGATAAAAAACCACCAGTCTTTGTGCTCAAAGCATAAGACTTAGTGTTGTATTCACGGTCAGCTATTAAATCACCAGAAGTATTGTGAATAAATTTAGCGGAATGAATAATAGGTTCTTGATTCTGATCACTTTCTATCTCGCTAGTAACATCCCATACACCTTCAAACCAATCAGGGTAAATTAAATCATCTTTCAATCCTGGGCGCTTAATGGAAGATGGAAGGCGCCAATCAGGCCAGATTGATTTGCGTTCGTAAAGCTTAGATGGTTGAAAATTATTTATTTCAAGGCTACTTTCAGCAAGTGCAGGAACTGTGTAAGTAAAAACAATTAAAATAGAAATTAAAAAAAAGAAAAATTTCTGTCTCATGTCTGATCCTTTAATTAGAGAAATGGATAATTATGTTGTTTTGGTTCCTGGCGAAAGTGAACAATTCCTGGATAAAGAACAAACTCTTTTATGGCTTCAATCTTGGTTAAATAAATTCGATTCATTACCATTGGATCTTGACTGTAAGTCTTCAATAGCAGAAGCGGCTCAACATTTACTTGATACAGCCTGCGACCTAGAAATCAAAACAGGTTTTACAATTCAGTGGTATGCCGTTCGGCTTGAGTCTCCGGGTCAATAAGGATGCTTGGCAAATGTTCAGCAACCATAGTAGCGACCTCATATGGTGATTGATCCTCAACTTCTATTCTCAAATCTGACTCTAAATATATTGGTTTTCTACTTTCATAAATCTGACTAAAATTCTCAGCTAAATTATCCCCAAGTAGTAAAGGGCGTCTCTTTTGATCACTTTCTAATCGTTTAATTGAACGTTTCAAATCAAGATCTAACCAAATAACTATTCCTTGATGCAGAATGCCCCAGTTTTCAGGCAAGGTAACTAAACCACCTCCGGTAGCAATTACAAGAGAATGATGTTGACTAATTTCTTTTAAAACTTTTTTTTCAACATCCCTAAAGACTTTTTCTCCATCTTTTTCAAAAATAGATGAAATAGATTGTTTAGACGCTTTTTCTATAACATCATCAGTATCAACAAAAGCATAATTGATCATTTTTGCTAGAACTGGACCCGTTTGACTTTTGCCAGAACCCATCATTCCTATCAAAAATATATTTCGACCACCTAACTTTTCTTTAAGAGTTTTAGGGGTTGATTGGACAGCCATAAAGACAGAAGTAACTAAAAGTTATTAAGATGTATGTTGATGTGAAAAATTTATGGAAGCAATCACATCTAATTTCCCTCACGGAGAGGGGAGAACCTGTGTAATCACAAGGCGAGCCTGCTTTAGCGCAAGCCACCTTTATAGGCTTCCTGAATTATCTGATGATGATAATTCAGCTTTGTTTGGCCCATGCTCAATAGCTCCTGGCCACGGACATAATTACGAGTTAATCGTAACCATGGAAGGAGAACTTAATAAATATGGCATGGTCTTAAACCTTTCAGATGTAAAACATGCCATAAAAAACGAAGTAACAAGTCAGCTTGACTTTCGTTTTTTAAATGACACATGGCCAGAGTTTGACCTTTCTAAACCCGAAGGTTGCCTTCCCACAACTGAAAGTTTAGTTCGTATTATATGGGAGCGCCTTAAATCTCACTTACCCCTAAAATCTCTTCGTCTTTACGAAAACCCAAAACTCTGGGCTGACTATCAAGGAAATGCTATGGATGCTTATTTAACAGTTCAAACACACTTTTCAGCTGCTCATCGCTTAGCCAGAGAAGACCTACCTCAAACCGAAAACGAAAAAATATTCGGAAAATGTGCTCGACCTAATGGACATGGTCACAATTACTTAGTAGATATAACTGTCAAAGGGAAGATTAATCCTAGAACTGGAATGATATGTGATTTATCTGCATTAAATAGTTTAATAAATGATTTAGTTGTAGAACCTTTTGATCATACCTTTTTAAATAAAGACATTCCTTATTTTGCAAATTGTGTACCTACAGCTGAAAATATTGCATTACACATTTCAGATAAATTAACTAATCCAATTAATGCGATTGGGGCTAATTTATATAAGATAAAACTACAGGAAAGTCCTAATAATGCTGCAGAAGTTTATGCAAACGTACCTGAATCAACAATCGATACCAAAGACTCTAAGAATCAGGTTGGTTTGCTGAGATAATTGAAAAAAAAATGGGTTAAATTAGTTTTAGCTTCTAGTATTGATGGACGTATCGCATATCCAGAAGGAGGGAAAACTCAATTAGGTCAATCTGGTGATCGTTTGGTTTTAGAAGAATCACTTGCTTGGTCAGATGGGATTTTAATGGGAGGGCAAACACTGAGAGATCATCAATCAATTTGTTTAATTAAAAATAAAAGCTTACTAAAAAAAAGAACTTCAGAAGGCAAGAACGAGCAGCCAATTGCTCTTATAGCAAGCAATCAAATAGATTTTCCAGAAAATTGGCTTTTTTTTCAACAACCTCTTCAAAGATGGTTGCTCCAAATGCAAGATAAGAAAAATGAGATTATGCTTCCTGATGGATTCGATAAAAGAATAAATTTAAGAATCACTTGGCGTGATTCTCTTGATGATTTGTATCAGAAAGGAATTGCGAAAATTGTATTACTTGGAGGTGTAAATCTTATTTCAGCTTTTCTTTTAGAGAATCTAATAGATGAATTACAAATCACGATTACACCTCATCTTATAGGAGGAGATTACTGCTGGGTTTCATCTGAATTAAGGAACTTAAATACAATCATGAATAAAAAGAATAACTGGATTCTAAAAGAAAGTAAAAAGCTAGGTAATAACGAATTACTTATTAGATATTTTAGAAATCATTTATCCTGAATATAGATTTAGTATAAAATAAATGAACAATATAAAAATCAAATGGCATGCCACAATCCAAGAAATTCCAAAAATTATTTGGAATAATTTCTTAAAAGGAAATTCAACTCCTTTTTATAAATGGGATTGGTTGAATGCATTAGAAAGATCAAAAAGTGTTAGTACAAAATATGGATGGCAACCATTATTTCTCTCTGCGTGGAGTGAAAATGATTTAATTGCATGTGCACCTCTCTATCTTAAATCTCATAGTTATGGAGAATTTATTTTTGATAATGCCTTTGTTCAACTAGCTCAAGATATGGGACTTCAATATTATCCCAAGCTAATAGGAATGAGTCCATTAAGTCCAATAGAGGGTTATCGCTTTCTTTTTGCAGAAGGAGTTAATGATAGAGACCTCACACAAATATTAATCTCTGAAATTGATAGTTTTGCCAAACAAAATGGAATTCTTAGTTGTAATTTTTTGTATGTAGATCCTAAATGGATGAAAGTAGCTGAATCTCTAAATTGCGCTAAGTGGGTCAACCAACAAAGTCTGTTGACATTGAATGAAGAAAAAAGTTTTTCTGATTTTTTACAAAAATTCAATTCCAATCAACGTAGAAATATTAAGAGAGAAAGAGAAAGCATAAAAAAATGTGGAGTAAAAGTTGAAGCTCTTAGTGGGTCTCAAATAAATGTAATGAATTTAAAAAAAATGCATTATTTTTATCAGCTTCATTGTTCAAGATGGGGAGTATGGGGAAGTAAATACCTCACGGAATCATTTTTCACTGAACTTAGATCAACAGAACTCAAAGAAAATATTGTTTTATTTGACGCAAAAGAAGAAGGAATTGATAAAACAATTGGAATGTCCTTATGCGTGAAAAACGAAAATATGCTTTGGGGACGATATTGGGGTGCAGAAAAAAATATAGATAATTTACATTTTGAAGCTTGTTATTACTCCCCGATTGAGTGGGCAATAGCAAATAAAATAAAATATTTTGACCCTGGAGCAGGAGGTAGTCACAAAAAACGAAGAGGTTTTATTGCTAAACCCAATGCAAGTCTTCATAGATGGTACAACTTACCTATGGATTCATTAATTAGAGAATGGCTACCAAGAGCAAATAAGTTAATGCTTGATCAAATAAACGCTACAAATAATGAAGTACCTTTTAAGTTTGAAGAGCCAAAACTATCAAATACATAGTAACTTCAGACAAATTAAAGACTGAATCTCAATGACAGATAACAATTTACTAGATTCTCCTGAGACCAATAAATCACTTTCCACCGAGAAAGATACAGTCGATTCTAATGAAGAAAAACCTTTCTTTGCTCAAGGGATTTTTAGTTATAAAGATAAAGGGACTCAAGGTGTTATTACTCTTTTTGGCTATGAACTAACAGCACCAGCAGGCCTAAAAAATCCAGGTATTGTTTATTTATCTTTTATTTTTATTAACCTGCTTATATTTTTAATCTTAAAAAGTTTTATTTCAGGATAATTTTTTGCAGGAAATCTAAAAATTTAATGACTACAGAATAAGTGACTTGTGTATCTTCTTTTTAATTTGTAAATTAAAGAAATGAACAATCTAGATCTTCAAGAAGACTTAATTAACTCAATAAAGCTTTTAGACGCTAAATTATCCAAGCGGCAAATAGAGCTTGACCCAAAAGGTTATTTCTTAATAAAAATTGAACCCAAAACGAATGAGTTAATACTTGAACATTATTTAAATGATATCGATCAAAAAGGTCGCGCTATTGATCCAAAGTCTGGAGAACCAATTGGGTGTAAAACAAAAAGTAGAAATCAACCAAACAATATTTATAGAGGGAAGAGTGCCAAGCAATTAGGTATTCAAATCTCCGAGGGTCATGGTCCATTCCCCATCAGTCATTTAGATCATGCGATTTACATTGGTCGTGAACTACAGCGAGCAGAGCAATGCCTGATCACTGGTAAACAATATATTCAAGATTAAAATTAATAAATTCAAACGATAAAGCACTGATGTTCTATTATTAGTGGAGAAATTTAAATCAAATGGGAATTCTTTTTTACTTAGTTTTTGTTGGAGCAGGCCTTTCTGCAGCATTCTTGATTCAAAAAGCCCTTAAAGCTATCAAATTAATCTGAATAAATAAATCACTATTACTAGTATTGGATTAGTTAAAGAGGTTTATATTTAATACTCAGTCAGATATGTATGGTTCTTAAAATATACAGAACATTAGAATTGATTTAAATTATTCAGACTTAAAAGGAATTCTTCATTAGAATAAAAAAATATTCAATTATTTATGATTCACCTGCATGGGACCTTCAAGAATAAAAAGTCGTCGACGCCAAGATCTAGGTTCCAAATGGGCGAGAGTTGCAATAGCTATATTAGCAACAGTTGGTGTTATAGATACAGGATCCATAACACTAAATAAATGGGGGATCATAGGAAATTTAAACTGTCCAGGTGGATTAGGAGGCTGCGATAAAGTTTTAAATAGCCCTTGGGGGACTTTCTTTCAAACAAATCATTTCTCTATTCCACTATCATTAATAGGTTTAATTAGTTATTTATTAATATTATTAATGGCAATATTCCCATTAACACCTATTCTCAAAAACCAAAAAAATAATATCTCAAAAGTTGCATGGTGGGGATCTTTTTATATATCTACATCTACTTTTATTTTCAGCTTAATTTTAATATCAGTAATGATATTTAAAATTAAAGCTTTCTGTTTTTTCTGTCTTCTTTCTTTTCTTATATCACTTTCAGTCCTATTATTAAATATAATTGGAGGCAGTTGGGAAGATTATGGTAAATTATTTTTTAGAGGTTTTCTTATGTCAGTAGCAGTTCTTTTAGCAGGGCTAATATGGTCATCATCAGTCGATCCTGCTATCAAGGAAGTTTCAAATAATATTTCAGGCATGCCACCTGCGGTAATAGCTATAAGTTCTCCTGACAAAATAAAACTCGCTGAACATTTAACAAAAGAAGGAGCAGTCATGTATAACGCTTATTGGTGTCCACATTGTCATGATCAAAAAGAAATGTTCGGGAAAGAAGCTGCAGAAAAATTAAATTTAGTTGAGTGTGCAAAAGATGGTTTTAACAACAAAAGAGAACTTTGTGAAGCTAAAGGGATAACTGGTTTCCCTTCTTGGGAAATTAATGGCTCAATTGATTCAGGAGTGAAAAGCCTAGAAGAATTAGCTGACCTTACCAATTACAAAGACTCTAAAGATTTTTAGGGAAGCCAGCTTTATCGACAATGGGTCTTGTATGAATGTTCTTTCCCTTCATTTGTCTAGTATGACATTGCCAAAAAGGAACTGAGGTAGGGAAATCATCTCTAAAATGACCTCCTCTACTTTCTTCACGAAACAAACAAGCTTCCAACATAAGCAAACTTGACATTTGTCGATTACTCAAATCAAGTAGCAAATTAAGGTCTCTCCTAGCAAGTTCCTCGAATTCATGAATTTCATATTTTGACTGAGAAAAAACCAAATTTAATAAGGGCTCGTTTAAAAGATTTTGATAATCTTGTTTAACTTTTACAAGAGCAGAATTCATTCCTTTTCGTGATCGATCAACTCCAGCTTCACGCCAGCATAATTGTCTAAGTTTTTCAATTTCTTTTGATAAATAACTAGTTCCTTGCTCCTTAGAGAAGCGAAGATCTGATTTGTTAAAACTTAAATTATTTCCTGAAATATCGGAAGTTATAAAATCATTTAATTCAATATTTCTCATTTTATTTGCAAAGACCAAACATTCCATTAATGAATTACTTGCAAGTCTATTGGCACCATGCAGGCCAGTACATGCCACCTCACCAATCGCGAAAAGTCCTTTGACATTTGTTTGTGCTTTCAAGTTTGTAGCGACACCACCCATCCAATAATGGGCAGAGGGAGCCACGGGGATTGCTTCTTTTAAAGGTTCTAAGCCAAGCTCTCTGCACCTTTGAAAAATTGACGGAAAGCGCGCTTCTACATCCTCAACAGAAATGGATTTAACATCAAGACCAATGTGATCAACTTTTTGCTTTTGCATCGCTTGAAACAATGCCCTGCTGACTTGATCTCTTGATGCAAGATCTTTCCCTTCAAGATGAGCTACGGGACTCTCTCCGAATGAATCCACTAAAACTGCACCCTCTCCTCTTACCGCTTCAGAAATCAAAAACGAAGGCGCATTATCCAATTTCAGAGCAGTTGGGTGAAACTGAAAAAATTCGAGATCTTCTATGCAAGCCCCAGCTTTCCACGCTAGAGCAATTCCCTCACCTGCTGCTTGAGTTGGATTTGTAGTATTGGCAAATAAATGGCCTCCGCCGCCAGTAGCTAAAACAACTGCCTTTGCTTTGATCCAACGCAAAGCTGGTCCATCTAGAACTTGTACCCCAGCACATTTTCCTCTTTCAACCCAAATCTGAGTAACTCTTATTCCTCTTTGATGCAGAACATTACCTCTTTGATCAACTTGCTCATTAAGGACATCAACCAATGCCTTACCAGTTCTATCTTTGACGTGAAGTACTCTTCTATGAGTGTGAGCAGCTTCAAGAGTTGTAGATAATTTTCCAGAGGTTCTATCAAATTCCATTCCTAGTTTCAAAAGTCTATCTACCAATCTCGGAGCACTATGAACAAACATCTGAACTGCTTCTGAATCACAAAGGCCTGCCCCAGCTTTGATTGTGTCGTTAGCATGAATATCCTCACTATCTTCAATTCGAGTAACAGCAGCCATTCCTCCTTGTGCCCATCTACTGGAAGAACGCTTACTGGTATTGCGGTTTAAAAGTAAAATTTTCAGATTTGATGGCAACTCAAGAGATGACATCAAACCTGCAGCTCCTGCTCCAATAACAATTACATCCCAATTAGTTGAGTAAATATCATTTTTATTAAACCCAGTATTTAAATCCATAAAAGATTAGTTTTCAGATCAATCCACTTAATTGAGGCTGAATCAATGTGGTCGCAAAAAATAAGCCATCAACCCACAAGGTTGTTGTCAAAGCTGAACTTGATACAAGCCAAGCATCAGAAGACAAAGGCTCACTTTTTGATTTTTGATGCATCCAATTTGCTATCAAAATTATTAAAAGTGCCGCTATTAAAATGGCAAATAATGAAAAAGGTTCCAATAATTGTTCGGCAGTGAAACTCAACATTTTGGAAGCTTCTGAAAAAGGCGCATCTACAACTTCAGGCCAAGCCTTCATGACACCAGTTAAAACAATCATTACGTCAGTAAAAGCAGTTCCTAATAGAGATGCCAAATAAAAACTGGCCCCGATTTTCCATCGAGTCTGTAAGAGGCTTACTGCTATTGGTAAAGCTATTGACTCAACAGGCAAATGCCACACAGGATGAGCTCTTAACCATCCCCAAAAAAGACATCCTCCTAACCAGCTCCAACTCACACCAACCAATAGCGAACCAATAGAGGACCATCTATCACTACAAAATTTAAGTAAATAAAATCCAAGAAAAAATATGATGAAACTAAATAAAAAAGCTGAAAAAGGGAACACATGAACCCATGGGGCCTGAACAAAAACCGGCAGGACAACCATTGTGCTAGCCCAAAATTGCAATGTCCTTGGCTTTGACAGGTAGGACGTTTTTTGATTTATGGGCTTGGTGGGATTGTTTGAGTAAATCAGAATTAATAAAACTGAGTTGGTTTTCAGCTCAACCTTCTATGAATTTACATTCAAGTAGATACCCATACCAAACAGTCTTCGGAATACAAATAATAAAGTTTCTAGAAAAAATCTTAAAAACTTCTTAATTACAATGATTACAATGCTTTTCAAGGCCCAGTTTTAAAATCCTCATAAAAGAGATGATTCAAAAAATCTTCTTAAGTACTTTTTGCCGAAAATTTACTTATATTGAAAAATAAATGATTCTCTAAGATCAATTTAATTTTTTCAAACCACCCGAGAAGTATAAAAAATTTATTTTCTTGTTTAGGAGCCTAAATGAGCACATTAAAGATAACTCAAAACAAAATTAAACCTGCTGTTGTTGCCTCCATCGAAGAAGGTTCTATAGGCGAGGAGCTTGGATTTGAAGTTGGAGATCGATTAATTAGTATTAATGGTGTAAAGCCAAGAGATCTTATTGATTACAAATTTCTTATGGCTGAAGAAAATATTCAACTAATAATATTAGATGAAAAAGATAAACAACATACAATTGACATTGAAAAAGATTACGACGATGAGTTAGGACTTGCTTTTACTGAAGCTTTATTTGATGGATTAAAACAATGCAATAATCAATGTCCATTTTGTTTTATTGACCAACAACCCCCAGGGAAAAGAAAAAGCCTATACCTAAAAGATGATGACTACAGGCTAAGTTTTTTATATGGTTCTTACTTAACACTTACAAATCTTTCCGAACAAGACTGGGAGAGAATTGATCAACAAAGACTCACTCCTTTATTTGTATCAGTGCATGCAACAGAACCTTCTTTAAGGTCGAAATTACTAAGAAATCCTAAAGCTATTGACCTTTTAAATCAGTTAGCTTGGTTCTCAAAAAAAAGAATACAAATTCATGCTCAAATTGTTGTTTGCCCTGAAATAAATGATGGAAAAGCTTTAGAACGAACCATCAATGATCTATATAGTTTTGCGCAAGGAGATTTCCCCGTAGTCCTCTCAGCAGCTGTAGTTCCAGTTGGGCTAACAAGGTTTCGACCCAGTAATGACGGGCTGATACCCGTGGATCCTGATTGTGCGACAAAAGTAATCAATCAAGTTGAGCCAATGCAAAGAATATTTTATAAATCAACGGGGTCCCGTTTTGCTTGGTTATCTGACGAATGGTATTTAATAGCGAAGAAGGCTTTACCCACTCTTAATTCTTACGAAGATTTACCTCAAAAAGAGAATGGAGTAGGAAGTATTCGCAGTTTTCTTAGAGCAATGGATGAAGCCACAAGAGATCTGCCGACCAAAATTGATCAAAAGAAAACCTGCAGCTGGGTTGTTGGCAAACTTGTTGAAAATGAATTACAGAAGCCTTGCAAGCGAATAAATAAAATAAATAATTTCGCACTCCATCTTTATGGGCTTCCAAGTCCTTATTGGGGGCAAGAACAAATAGTTACTGGCCTACTCACAGGCCAAGACCTCATAAAAGGACTGCGAGGAAAAGAATTAGGCGATGAATTACTTATACCATCGGTCATGCTAAGGCAAGGTGAAAAAATCTTTCTTGATGACATGACACTTCAAGAGCTCTCTTTGTCACTTAATGTATCTGTAAGAATTGTCCATGATGCACAAGACATCGTGAACAAAGCACTTGGTAAAGAATAATTGCTTTACTAAATCCATCTCAGTTTTTCTTATAACTATGAGGAGAGTGAAGAGAAAGTTTCTAATTGTTGCAGGTTTATTTATATCTGGGCTAAATCCTTTGTGGGCTACAAGTTCGCAAAAAATAACTTCCGATATAAAGATAAAAGGAAACTCAAGTAAAAGCCTAAGTCAAAATCAAAAACAACAGCGGGTCTTATATGAATTAAATGCGCCTGAAGATCTTTTTTTACCCTCTAGATCACGCGAAGTATTAGTAAAAACTTATCAAAAAGTTAACCTTGATCAGTTAGAAAATTTACTTATAAATAACAACCGAACAATTAAAATCTACTTAGAAAGAGTTGAGCAAGCCAAATCAATATTAAAAAGTTCTTTATCCTCATGGTACCCAACATTAAACCTAACAGCTAATGGCATTCCCCAATATTTTGAATCTAATAACTATAATGAATCAAGCGTAATACAAGATACTTCGAGTAAACAATGGAGTTCCTCTATCTCCGCTCAATTAAAATGGGATTTAATTAATCCTGCAAGAGTCCCAGAGATAGCATCAGCTAGAGATAGTTTTGAAAAGTCAAAATATTCTTACGCAATAATTTTAAGAGATTTAAAATTAGAGGCAAAAAAACGTTACTTCAATTTGCAAAAAGCCAATGAGGAAATAGAAGTAGCAAAGAAATCAATTGAATCCTCGACTATTGGGTTAAGAGACGCAGAAATTAGATTTGAATCAGGTATTGGTACGAAATTAGAAGTTCTAGAAGCTAGAACTCAATTAGCTAGAGATCAGCAATTATTTAATATTAAATCAGGTGATCAAAAAATTGGTCAAAGATCTCTTGCTGAAATACTTAATTTTCCAGAGGATGTTACACCATTAATTGGTACAAAAACTCAAGTTACAGGTATATGGGATTTATCATTAGAGGATAGTATTATAGCTGCTTATAATTCAAGAGAAGAACTCGAAAGTATCCTATTAGACATATCAATTAATAATAGTAATGCAAATGCTGCACTTGCTGCTAGCCAACCAAAATTAAGCATCGTAAATACATCAACCTCTTCATTTGCGAAAGGTGAGTTAAATCAAATATCTCCAAACACCAGCAACACATCCTCCAATTTTTCTAACACCATTGGGCTCAATGCAACATGGTTTATTTTTGATGGAGGTAATTCAAGATCTTTGTATAATTACAATAAAAGTAAAGCAAAAGAAGCAAAACTAAATTTTGCCGCAAGAAGAGCTCAAATCAGACAAGAAGTTGAACAAGTATTCTTCAAACTAGAGTCGGCCAAACTAAATATTTCTGCTTCGTATACAGAAGTTTTGTCTGCAAGAGAGTCTTTAAGACTTGCAAAACTTAGATACAAATCAGGTATTACTACACAACGAGAAGTTGTAAACAACCAAAGAGATTTAACTGATTCCGAGGTTCGTTATATTATTTCGGTCACTAGCTATAACACTTTATTAGCTGACTTAAGTAGACAAACGGGTTTAGATAACATCAAACCATGTGATATCAAAGTCAATCAACAAAATCAAAGTGACATAGATAGCAAATCACTCTATGAATCAAATTTAATTCCTCTATGTCAGCTATAGCTTCTAACTAAATAAAAATGAATCAAGACCCAATATCTAAACCTCTGAGCAAAGCTCAACTAATTGCAATTCATCAATTAGTTGATGAGGTTGGAAGACGTCAACTTCAAGATTTTGGTCAAATCAACTCTGACATAAAGCCTGATGGAACACTTATTACAGAATGTGATAGGTGGAGTGATAAAACAATAGTTCAAGGGTTATCTCAAATTGCTCCCGGAGAAGGCGTCCTGAGTGAAGAGGGTAAGAAGTCAATACCTAGCTCCAGTGAATATTGGGTAGTTGACCCACTCGATGGAACAACTAATTTTGCAGCAGGCATTCCATACTGGGCAATATCAATAGCACGTTTCACTAATGGGGAACCTGAGACAGCCTTCCTTGACATACCAGCACTTAGAAAAAGAATTTTCGCCATAAAAGGAAAAGGAGTTTGGCTAAACGACAAGCCACTTAAGCCTGAATCACGTTTCAAAAAAAATAGTGACTGCATTTCTCTTTGTAGCCGCTCAATTAAAGTTTTACAAATGAAACCAGAGCAGTCATTCCCGGGAAAAATAAGACTGCTTGGGGTATCTAGTTTAAATATGACTAGTGTTGCCATCGGTCAAACGATTGCTGCTTTAGAGGCGACACCAAAAATTTGGGATATTGCAGCTGCATGGTTAATACTTGAGGAACTTAATTGTCTTATCAACTGGTTGGAGACTAATCCAAAAGACATTCTCTCTGGCACAGATCTTACTTCAGTGAATTTCCCATTACTAACAGCATCCTCTGAAGATCAATTGAACAACATGCTGCCATGGGCGTCAGCATTAATTCAGGATAATTAATGCATTTTCTGCTTTTTGTTTCTAATGAAATCAAATTAGTTA
>Ga0209036_1000718_pt1 | contig 14259 bp, 11 predicted proteins | sample MarorgKNORR_S2LV_3_FD_188222 | JGI IMG/M metagenome (GOLD analysis project Ga0209036, IMG submission 188222) | Marine microbial communities from the Southern Atlantic Ocean, analyzing organic carbon cycling - DCM_A/KNORR_S2/LV (SPAdes) (version 2) | ecosystem: Environmental > Aquatic > Marine >... | reverse complement strand
AAAAATAAAACCGTTAAAATTTGAGGTATTAAATCTTTATTTTTATTACTTAAAATTGTTGTAATAACATTAGTAAACTCACCTTTCCACGAATTGATTTTACCATTGATTAAAAAGGTATCATGTTTAATTGGTTTAGTGATTTTATATTTTTCAGGAATATTAATATTCATAATGTTTATTTAAGTTTTTTCATGCTGCTCATATTTTTTCTTAACGTCTTTCCTATGGACTCTATTGCATGATTTTTTGTAAGGGTATCAAATTTATTTAATAGTTCTTTGTCAAAAGTTTTTTTCTGGTTAATTTCTCCAATATGGGATTTGTTAATTCTGTTCATGAAATCGGAAAGCAAAGGTAAGCATGATTGGTTGAACAAATAACAACCATATTCAGCAGTATCCGAGATTATTCTATTCATTTCGTACAGCTTTTTTCTTGCTACTAAATTTGCAATTAATGGCAATTCGTGTAATGATTCATAATATGCTGACTCATCAATTATTCCATTTTTTACCATAGTTTCGAACGCAAGCTCAACTCCAGATTTGATAAAAGAAACCATCAAGATTCCTTTTTCAAAATAATCGTCATTTTTAATATTTTCAAACGAGGGAGTAGATTTTTCAAAATTTGTTTTTCCAGTATCTTCTCTCCATTTAAGTAAATTGATATCGTTGTTTCTCCAATCAATCATCATGTTTTTAGAAAAATTTCCATTCAAAATATCACTCATGTGTTTGTTAAATAAAGGGGTCATTATTTCTTTAAGCTCATTAGAAAGTCTATGAGCTTCAAACCTAGAGGAATCATCTAATTTATTCATCATTCCAGTGATACCATTATGCTTTAATTCCTCAGTTATTGATTCCCAACCATACTGTATTAATTTTGATGAAAAACCAATATCATAACCCAAATCGACCATTTTATCAAAACAAAGGATTGAACCACTTTGAAGTATTCCACATAAAATGGTTTGCTCTCCCATAAGATCTGATTTAACTTCAGCAACAAATGATGATTCTAGAACACCTGCTCTATGTCCACCTGTGGCATATGCATATGCTTTAGCTATCTTTAGACCAATTTTGTTTGGGTCATTTTCCGGATGAACAGCTAAAAGAGTTGGAACACCAAATCCACGAAGAAACTCCTCTCTTACCTCACTTCCTGGACATTTTGGTGCAACCATAATAACTGTTATGTCTTTTCTTATTTTAAGGCCTTCTTCAACAATATTAAAGCCATGCGAATATGATAAGACTGAATTTTTTTTCATTAAAGGCATAATTGATTTAACAACAGACGTGTGATTTTTATCTGGGGTTAAATTTAAAACTAAATCAGAATTTGGAATGATTTGATCAATAGTCCCAATGTTAAAATTATTTTTTTTTGCGTTTTTATAGGAATCCCTATTTTGACTTATTGCTTCAGATCTTAATGCATAAGAAATGTTCAATCCAGAATCTCTCATATTTAAACCTTGATTCAAACCTTGCGCACCGCAACCAATTATTGCAATTTCTTTTCCCTTGAGAGGCTCTATGCCATCTTTAAATTCAGAGAGCTCCATAAATCTACACTTGGATAATTGGTCTTTTTTTTGATCTTCGTTTAAACTATTAAAATAATTTTCCATTACTTATTTTTTTTTATTTTTAAAATATCAGAAATATTCATTGCCTCTTTAGTTACAGAAATCCGACCGGACCTTACAAATTGTAATAAGCCAAATGGTTCTAAAGAATTATATAAATCTTCAGTTTCATTTCGCCATCCTGTTTTTTCTATTACAAAATACTTAGGTGAAACAGTAACGATGTTAGCTTGACTATTTTTAATAATTTTTTGAATATCTTTTTTTTCGAACAAAGACTTTGACTTTACCTTGTACAGAGCGGTTTCTAAAAAAATGGTTTCTTTATCTGTGTGATAAAAAGCAGCAATTACTTCGATTTGCTTTTCAATTTGTTTTATTATTCTTTTGATCTTAACTTCAGAAACAGTAACTAAAACTACAAATCTATATATATTATCAATCTCAGATTGAGAGGAGGTTAAGCTTTCTATATTAACATGTCTTTTTAGAAAAATTGCAGAAATACGATTCAATAAACCGATATTGTTTTCAGTGTAAATAGAAACAGTAAATAATTTTTTTTCACTATCCATTTTAATCTAATCTAATATCTGAAACTGATGCACCAGAGGGAATCATTGGAAAGACATTCGCTTCTTTCTCAACACAAACCTCTAAAAAATAAGGTTTATCAGATTTAATCATTTTGGCAACTCCATTTTTAAGCTCACTCCTTTTATCAACCTTATTGGCATCGATGTAGTAACCTTCAGCAATTTTTACAAAATCAGGATTAATCATCTCAGTTGATGCGTATCTTTTATCAAAAAATAATTGTTGCCACTGCCTAACCATACCTAAGTAATCATTATTTAAAACAACTATTTTAACGGCAGCACCTGTCTGATATATTGTACCAAGCTCTTGAATAGTCATTTGGTATCCTCCATCTCCTATGATAGCGACTACTTCTCTGTGAGGAGCTCCCATTTTAGCTCCCAACGCAGCTGGTAAAGCAAATCCCATAGTACCTAATCCACCAGATGTTATATTTGATTTAGATTCATTGAATTTTGCATATCTACAAGCCACCATTTGGTGTTGTCCAACGTCAGTTACAATGATAGCATCTCCGTTTGTTTCTTTATTAATTATTTTGATCACCTCCCCCATGGTCAATCCTTGTTTTGATGGATAAAGATCATCATGTATTACTTTTTTATACTCAATCTTATCAAATGAATGAAATTTAGAAATCCATTTATCGTGGGTGTTTTTAGAAATTAAATCGGTCAATAATGGAATAGTTTTTTTAACATCTCCAAGAACTGCAACGTCAACCTCAACATTCTTATTTACTTCAGCAGGGTCGATCTCCAAGTGTATAATTTTTGCCTGTTTTGCATAGGAATTTAAATTTCCTGTAACTCGATCATCAAAACGCATTCCTATTGCAATGAGAACATCGCATTGATTGGTCAACATGTTAGGACCATAATTTCCGTGCATTCCAACCATTCCCATATTTAATGAATGTTCAGTTGGCAGGGCCGAAAGTCCTAAAATGGTCCAAGCACTAGGGATACCACTTTTTTCAACAAAATTTTTAAATTCTTGCTCAGCATTTCCTAAAATAACGCCTTGTCCCCAAACAATCATTGGTTTCTTTGATCTATTAATTATTTTAGCAGCTTCTATAATATCATCAATATTTAACTCAGGAACAGGTTTATAACTCTTAACATTAGTGCATTTATCATATTTAAAATTCATCATTTCAAATTGAGCATCCTTTGTAATATCAATTAAAACAGGTCCGGGTCTTCCAGATTTTGCAATATAAAATGCTTTTGCAATTACAGCTGGAATCTCAGAGGCTTTTGTGATTTGACAATTCCATTTGGTTACAGGTGTAGAAATTCCGATAATATCAGTTTCTTGAAATGCATCTGAACCTAACAGGTGTGAAGCTACTTGACCAGTAATACATACCATTGGAGTTGAGTCAATTTGTGCATCTGCAATACCTGTTACTAAATTAGTGGCTCCTGGACCTGAGGTTGCTGTAACAACACCAACTTTTCCAGAAACTCTTGCATATCCTTGGGCAGCATGAGTTGCTCCCTGTTCATGTCTTGTCAAAACATGGTTTATTTCCTCTTGATATTTAAACAATTCATCATAAACTGGCATAATTGCTCCACCGGGGTACCCATATATCAAGTCTACACCCTCCTCAATTAAAGATTTAATTACTGCTTCGGCTCCAGAGATCATATTGTTTTTCATAGTATCAACTGTCTGTTACACAACCAAAAGAGGCGTTCGAGACAGATTTTGCATATTTATATAAAACTCCACTTTTAAATTTTAAATCAGGCTTTTCCCATTTTTTTCTTCTCTCATCAATTTCTGATTTTTCAACTAATAAAGATAGTGTGTTTTTTTCAGCGTCAATAATAATTTTGTCCCCATTTTCGACTAATGCAATGACACCACCTGTTTGAGCTTCGGGGGTTATGTGTCCAACAACAAATCCATGAGTTCCTCCAGAAAATCTACCATCTGTAATTAATGCTACATCGTTACCTAAACCTGCACCCATAATTGCTGAGGTTGGTTTTAACATTTCAGGCATGCCTGGTCCTCCCTGTGGACCTTCGTACCTTATTACGACAACATCCCCTTTTTTTACTTCACCATTTTTTATCGCTTCATTTGCATTAAATTCTCCGTCAAAAACCCTAGCTGATCCTTCAAATCTAACCCCTTCTTTTCCAGTAATTTTAGCAACACTTCCTTCTTCTGCTAAATTTCCATAAAGGATTTTTATATGTCCTTTATTTTTAATTGGGGTGTCAAAACTTCTAATAATCTTTTGTTTTGAAAGTAGAGGTTTTACGTCATTTAAATTTTCCTCAATTGTTTTTCCAGTGACTGTTAAACAACTTCCATTCAAATATCCATTTTCTAGCATGTATTTCATTACTGAAGGAATACCCCCAATTTTATGTAGATCTTCCATTAAGTGTTTTCCACTAGGCTTTAAATCAGCCAAAAAAGGAGTATTTTTAGATATCTCATCAAAATCATCAATAGTAAAGTTGATATTAGCACTTTTGGCAATTGCAAGCATGTGTAAGACTGCATTTGTTGATCCACCTAAAATGATTATTAATTTAACAGCATTTTCAATCGCTTCTCTTTTTACAATGTCTCTAGGTTTGATATCTTTTTTTAGCAAATGATAAATCCTTTTACCAATGCGAAAGCATTCATCATATTTATCATTACTGGTAGCGGGGTTTGATGAATTGTATGGAAGACTCATCCCCATGGCTTCAATAGCAGAGGCCATAGTGTTTGCTGTATACATTCCTCCACATGCACCAGGACCAGGACATGCTTTTTTTATTATAGATCTAAATTCATTATTATCAATTTTTCCTGCAACTTTTTCACCCCAAGCTTCAAAGGCCGAAACAACATCCAGTTTTTTTCCTTTGTGACATCCTGGTGCAATAGTTCCACCATAAACTAAAATTCCCGGTCTATTCAATCTCAACATTGCCATTAGGGCTCCAGGCATGTTTTTATCACACCCCACTACAGGAACCACTGCGTCGTAAGACATTGCTTGTATAACTGTTTCAATTGAATCAGCAATTATATCTCTAGAGGGTAGTGAGAACCTCATACCCTGAGTTCCCATTGAAATACCATCACTCACACCAATTGTATTAAATATTAAGGCTGTTAAATTTGATTCTTGAATACCTTTTTTTATTTCTTTTGATAACTCATTGAGATGCATATTGCAAGGATTTCCTTCATACCCTGTACTTGCTATACCAACAAATGCTTTTTTTAGGTCAATTTCATTTAAACCAATCGCGTGAAGCATCGCTTGAGCTGCTGGTTGTGAGGGATCCTGGGTTACTATTTTACTATACTTGTTTAATTCCATTTTTTTAAACAAAAAACCCTCTCATAGCTGAGAAGGATTTATAAAACTAAATTAATGTTTATTCGTAATTAAACTACAAATATTATAATTATTTGCAATAATAGATACAATTAATTGTATTTTTAAAACAATTATTCTCTCAATAAATTTAATTGCAGTGAAAAACAAACAATATAAAATTCTAGAGTTACAGCAAAAGTTTTTTAAATCAGGTGTTTTAGATAAAATAGAATATCGAAAAAATGCATTAATTGAACTTAAAAGAGAAATAAAGAAAAACGAAATAGATATTCAGCAAGCACTTTACATTGACCTAGGAAAATCAGAAGGTGAAAGTTTTTTAACAGAGATTCATTTTGTTTATAATGAAATTAAAATCGCATTAAAAAATTTACACAAATGGACAAAAAGAAAATCAGTTCGTTCCTCCTTGTTAAATTTTCCGTCATCTGATTACATAATTGCTCAACCGTATGGAAATACCTTACACATTTCTCCTTGGAATTACCCATTTCAATTATCAATTTCACCACTTATCGGTGCAATTGCTGCGGGAAACACTGTTGTTTTGAAACCTTCAGAATTTTCTATTGAAACTTCAAAAATTCTTGAAAAAATATTACATAATATTTTCGATAAAGGATTTGTTCGTGTTGTTCAAGGAGGTCCTGATGTCGCCTCATCATTATTAAATCTAAAGTGGGATTATATTTTTTTCACAGGAAGTGTGAAGGTTGGTAAAATAGTAGCTAAAAAAGCAGCACAATTTCTGACTCCTACAACCTTAGAGCTAGGTGGTAAAAATCCTTGCGTAGTTGATGAATCAGTTTCGATAAAAACAACTGCAAAAAGAATAGTATGGGGTAAATTCATTAATTGTGGTCAAACATGCATAGCTCCTGATTTCGTTATAGTAAATAAAAAAATTAAAGATGATTTGGTTAAAGAAATGATTTTACAAATAAAAAACTTATTTGGAAATGAACCAAAAAAATCATCCTCATATGGGAGAATAATTAGTGAAAAGCACCTGAATTATCTAGAATCATTGCTCATAAATGAAAAAATACTTTATGGCGGAAAATTTAGTTTAAAAGAAAAGTTTTTTGAACCTACACTATTGGAAATTAAAAATTTCAGTTCAAAAATAATGGAAGATGAAATCTTTGGTCCAATCTTACCAGTCTACAGCTACGAAGATTTTAAAGAAGTTGATGAAATCATTGAAAAATATAAAAACCCCCTTGCATTATATATCTTTACCAAAAAAATTTCATTTGGAGAAAAGTTTTTACATAAACACAGTTTTGGTGGAGGGGCTATAAATGATACTGTTGTTCATATTATCAATGACAAATTACCATTTGGAGGTATAGGTAACAGTGGAATGGGAAAATACCACGGTGAAAGTACTTTCAACACATTTTCACATTTTAAACCCTACATTTCAAGGCCACTTTGGATTGATATTCCACTAAGATACCCTCCTTTCGAAAAAAAATTAAAGTTTCTTAAGAAAGTTTTAAAAATTACATGATATTCTACATCCTTTTTTTAAATTTTTTTATTGCTAATGAACAACCAAAATTTGAACTTCAAATTAATATTCATAACATAAAATATTCGGGAAAAATGTATTTTGCTTTGTATGACAATCCTGATGATTTTAATTCCGACGATGAATCTGTTGAAAACATGAAAATAGCAATTAGAGAAATTGTTAATCCAGAAAAGCATGTACTAAAACTTAAAGTCCAAAAAGGCTGGTATGGTGTCAAAATTTATATTGATAAAAATTTAAATCAAAGATTTGATACCAATATAATTGGCCTTCCAAAAGAACAGTTTGGGTTCTCAAATGATGCAATGGGAATTATTGGGCCGCCCACATATGAAAAGGCTTCATTTCTTGTAAATGAAAATAAATTAATTAAAATTAAAATGAAATAAATGATCAGAGATTTAATTCACAAAAGACGATCTGTAAGGAAATTTAAAAATCAAAAAATTAATGATCAAATCGTTAAAGATTGTATTTTAAATGCAACTTTGGCCCCAAACAGCAGTAATCTTCAGCTTTGGGAATTTTTTCAAATTACTGATGCTAATGTTCTGAGTAATTTAAAAAGAGCATGTTTGTCACAAAATGCTGCCAGTACAGCTCAACAGATGGTAGTTGTAGTTACAAGACAAGATCTTTGGAAAGAGAGAGCAAAAGAAAATATAAATTTTTTAAAATCTGAACTAATTAAAGGTAAAATTTCAATAAATAGTTTTAAAAAAGGACAGAAATATTACACCAAAATAATCCCTTTTATTTACTCCGATTTTTATGGATTTTTTAGCTTTTTTAGATTAATTATTGCTCAACTAATCGGACTGTTTAGACCAATTTACAGACAGGTAACTTATATTGATAAAAGAATAATTGCCCACAAAAGTGCTGCTTTAGCTGCACAAAATTTCATGCTATGTATGACTAATCACGGATACGATACTTGTCCAATGGAAGGTTCAGACACTTTAAGAGTTAAGAAAATGTTGAATCTGCCTCGAAAAAGTGAAATAAATATGATAATTGCTTGTGGTATTAAAGATCAAGATGGAATTTACAGTAAGAGATTCAGAGTTCCGTTTGATAATGTTTATAATTATATTTGAATTAAAATTTGGAGTTGAAGACTGATCTTTTTAAGAAAATTTGTGGTAATTATGTTACAGGTGTTACTGTGATCACATCTAAAATAGACGAAAAAGATTTCGGCTTTACAGCTAACTCTTTCACCTCTGTGTCTCTAGATCCAATGTTGATTCTCTTTTGTATTCAAAAAGATGCAAAATCAAATGAGGCTCTAATTGAAAAAAACAGGTTTGTCATAAGTATACTTTCTGAAAATCAAGAGGAAATATGCTACAGGTTTTCTGATCCAAAACTTAATCAAATAGAAAGGTTTAAAAATGTAGAAACATTTAAGTCTAAAAACTCTATTAAAATTATATCAGGTTCCATTGCTTGGATAGAATGTTTAGTGACAAATAAAATTGAAGCTGGTGATCATTTTATTTTTTTAGGAGAAGTAATTGATGGAAAAATAAGAAGTAACGATCAACCTTTAGTCTATCACAAAAGTCGTATAAAAAAATTACTTAATATTTTTTAAGCCCTCTTCAAGCCAATTTAGATAAACCTCTTTGGAAGTATATTGAATAGGAGAATTAAGTATACTTAAATCATTGTCTAACAACACATAATAAGGTTGTGAAGCGCTTTTAAAATTTATGGCTTGGAAAGTCGCAGCTTTTTCCCCAATTGTGTTAATATTTTTAATTTTTCCTGATTCATATTTTATTTCAATCCTTTCATTTGGATCTAATTTCTTTCTATCATCTACATAAAGAGAAATAAGAACAAAATTGTTGTTGATTAGATCATATACTTTTGGATCTGTCCAAACATTTTCTTCAACTCTTCGACAATTTATACAAGCCCACCCTGTAAAATCCAGCAGTATGGGTTTATCATTTTTTTTTGCATAATCCAAGCCATTATCAAAGTCTTTGAAACAATTTAAATTTAATGGACAATCTGTTTTAGAACCGTAAACACTGTAAAAAGATGGTGGTATAAATCCACTTACAAGTCTGGCATTATTCGAACCGCTAGGCATGAGTGCTGGCAATAGATATATTGCAAAAAAGAGGAAGAGTAATGAAAGTGATATGTTTAATTTATTTCTTTTTAATTTAGATGATTCGTGGGGAAATTTGTATATACCAAAAAGGTATAAAAACAATAAAAATGAAATAATAATCCAAATTCCAATATAGATTTCTCTTTTTAAAATCCCCCAATGTTGTACCAAATCAGCATTTGACAGAAATTTTAAAGCAAAACCTAACTCTAAAAAACCTAAAATAATTTTAAAAGTGTTCATCCATCTTCCTGATTTTGGAAGAGATGATAACATTTTTGGAAAAAAAGCAAATAATGTAAAAGGTAGAGCTAGTGCAACACTAAAACCGAGCATTCCCATTGTAAGCTGTAAAGCTCCACCTTGAGAAGTAATTGTTCCAACAAGTAAGGAACCCAAAATCGGTCCTGTACATGAAAATGACACCAAAACTAAAGTCAAAGCCATAAAAAAAACCCCAATGGAACCTCCAATAGAGTTTGACTTTGAATCAATAGCGTTTATCCATGAGGAGGGAATTGTAAGTTCGTAAAAACCAAAAAAAGAAAATGCAAAAAATATAAATATCAAAAAGAAAAATAAGTTTAAAAGTGCGTTGGTTGAAATTCTATTTAATATTTCAGGATCGATGGACTCCATAAAGTGAAAAGGAAGGCTTAAAAGCAAAAAAATTATAACTATAAAAGATCCGTAAAGTATAGCATAAAAAGAGGAGTCAGAGCTATTTTTATTATTAAAGAAAGAAACTGTCAATGGGATCATTGGAAAAACACAGGGGGTCAGTAGTGCAAGAAAACCACCAAGGAATCCTAGAATTATGATATCAATAATATTATTTCCGGATGAAACAACACTTGAAGATTGAGTTTCTAGATATTCGATATTTTTTAAGGGTATTGAGAGCGGATTATCTTTAGATTTAACTAATGTTGTCAGATCTTCATTTAATATTTTTACGACAGAACCATCTAAATTGAATTGTAAATCAGTTTCTCTAAAAATACAGACTGAATCATCACAAGCTTGATAAGCAATTTTTCCAATAATTGTTTTTAGAGAGTTGTTTGTTAAGTAAATATTTTGTTTGAAAGAGCTTTTATTAATAAAGTATGTTTGGTCCAAACCAAATATGGGGTCAAACTTTGTTATTGTTTCAGATTCAATTAAATCACCAGAAAGCTTGAAATCATTAGAATTTGAGTTTTCAAAAGTAATTTCAGTAGGAATTGCACCCCCCTCTTTAAGAAATTTAGAGTACAAACGCCAATTATCTTGAATATCAGCATTAATAATAAGTTGATAATTATTTTCTGAAATTCTATTTACATCAGTAGAAAATGAAATTGGATTTTGAGCAACAAAAATCTGACAAATCAGAAAGAAAAAAAAACTAGAAAATAATCGTTTCACGATATTTCAATTTTAAGATTAGCATTATTTGATCTATGGTATCTTCTGTCAGCTCTTTTTCCAACAATCCACATAATTTCATCATTGTTACATAGAAGCCACTGATTTTCTTTATCAAATAAAGACATTTTTTCATCTTTAAAAAATTTAGAAAGAGTTTTTTTTCCTTTCATTCCATAGGGAAAAAAAACGTCACCTTTTTTAAATTTTCTGAGTAAAAGAGGAAAATTAATATCGATTTCATTTAGATAGAAAGATTTTTTTGAAGACTTTGAATTGAATACACCATTTTTAAAAATAATATTAAAAGGGACGTCAGATCCATCTTTGTGAATTTTATAAAACATTTGTTGACGAAAATCTTTTTTTTTTAAAATCAAATGTTTTCTATTACTAAGAAGAGTATGTGATTTTGATTCTAAAACCTTGCCAGTAGATGATTTGGAAAGATTTAAAATCTGATCCTTGTTTGAGAATCCGAAATCTCTGAAAAGATAATATAAAGATTCCTTGTTTTTATTAATAAAATCTTTATCAATTAGTGTTTCTTTATTTTGATTTTCCTTAAAACCTTTTGATTTCAACTGTTGGATATGATGATGGATCAGGTTTCTTGAATTTGTTAAAAAATCAGTTGTTTTTTTAAAAATATTTAAAAATTCTGGATTAATTTCTTTAAAGACGGGGATAATTTCATTTCTAATTTTATTTCTTAAATACTTATTTGATTTGTTTGAGGTGTCTTCTCTCCATACTAGTTTGTTTTTGTTTGCATAATCTAGTATTTCCTGTTTAGAGTAAATTAATAAGGGTCGAATTTTAAATTTATTTTGATTAGAAATACCCAACATTCCATCAATTCCCGTCGACCTTGTCATATTCAAAAAAAATGTCTCTAAAGAATCGTCAAGATGGTGACCAGTAAGAACATAATTCATTTTCTCATTTTTCAAAACACTCTTAAACCAATCATATCTCAATTCTCGTGCCGCCATTTGAGTTGAATATTTTCTCAAATTAGTATTAAATGATTTAGTATGTAAAGGAATCCCATTTTTTAATGAGAATTTTTTAACAAACAATTCATCACTATCGCTTTCCTCACTTCTTAATTTAAAATTACAATGTGCTATTGAAAATCGAAGCCCACTCTTTTGCAAAAGATCAACCAAAACCATACTATCCACTCCCCCACTTACAGCCACCAAAAAAATTTCATTTTTCAAAAAAGGAAAATTAATTTTAATATGTTCTTTAAATTTTTCAAACATAATTATGGCAATATTAGCTATTTATTTGTTTCAAATTTAATTAAATATTGACATCATGGGTGATGCTTTGAGTAAACATTCTTCAAATTCTTTTTCAGGTTTTGAATTAGATGTAATTGCACTTCCTACTTGAAATGACAGGATTCTCTTTTTAGAGTCATACAGAACCGACCTTATTACAACGTTGAAATCAAAATTTCCATTTGGATCAACATATCCCAATGACCCACTGTAAACTTCTCTTTTAGAAACCTCTAAATCATCAATAATCTTTAATGCCTCTATTTTGGGTGCACCAGTCATACTTCCCATAGGAAATGTAGATTTAAGAATATCAATCAGCTTTTTATTTTTACTTAGTTTAGACTCAACAGTTGAAATCATCTGGTTAACTTGCTTAAATGGATAAACCTTACAAAGTTCTGTGACTTTTACCGAACCAGGAACTGAAAACTTTGACAAATCATTTCTAACCAGGTCAACAATCATAATGTTTTCTGCTCTTTCCTTTGGGTCATTTTTTAATTGTTCTCTTATTTTCAAATCTTTAAACATAATAGAATCACGTTTTGCTGTTCCCTTAATTGGCTGGCTTATAACCTTACTACCCTTTTTTTTAATAAATCTTTCTGGCGAGGAAGACATCAAATAAAAGTTGTTATTTTTTAAAAAACCACTCATTGGTGTTTTTGTGAGTTTATTTAGTTTAGAAAAAGCTATTTCTGGATTGATATCAGATTTCATTGCAAGCCACTCCATACAAAAGTTAACTTCGTATATATCTCCTCTGTTAATATGATTCAGGATTTTACTAACTTTTTTTAAATAATCTACTTTATTTATTCTTGGTTGAAAGAGAATTTTTTTGGTTTTCTTAAAATATTTTTTTTGATTAATTGAATTTATTAATAACCAATCCTTTTCAATATCATTCTCTATGATGTAATGAGCCTCTGCAGTTTGTGACTTAATAATCCATATTTTCTCTGGTTGAAAAAAAAATAAATTTGGTAGATTAAAATCAGTTTTATTGTTGCTAACTAAATCCTCTATTTCGTTTTTTAAATCATATGATAAATAACCAAATATCCAATCATTTGTTTCTGAAATAAAATTATCTAACTTTTTAAAAGAGTTTTTCGTTGTGTAAGGGATACTACTAACTTCCCCAACCGCTGATATAGTGTCAAAATCTCCATTTCTTCTTTCATATTTATTTGAATCTAAAAAAACAGATGTTTTGAAAGGCTTAGACCAATTGAAAATTTTATTTTTAAACAACTCTGGATTATCAATTTTAAAAGACCTAATAACTCTTTTCAAAATTTTTTAAAATTTAAATATGTAAAGCTCTGTCTTCTGTTGCAGCTAAAGCAGCTTCTTTTATAGCTTCTGCATAAGTGGGATGTGAATGACTCATTCTTGAAACATCCTCTGCAGATGCTCTAAATTCCATTGCTGTAACAGCTTCAGCAATTAAATCTGCTGCTCGAGCACCAATTATATGAACTCCAAGAATTTCGTCAGTTTTTTTATCTGCTAAAATCTTAACAAAACCATCTAAATCCATACTTGCTCGTGATCTCCCTAATGCTCTCATAGGGAATTGACCTGTTTTATATTTAATTCCATTTTTACTTAACTCTTCCTCAGTTTTACCAACAGAGGCAACTTCAGGCCAAGTGTATATAACGTTTGGAATTAAATTATAATCAATATGTGGTTTTTGTTTAGATAAAATTTCAGCCACTAGAATACCTTCTTCTTCAGCTTTGTGTGCTAGCATGGGTCCTTTAATTACATCCCCAATTGCATAAATATTATCAACATCGGTTTGTAAATGATCATTTACAATGATTTTACCATATTTATCTGTGGTTAAACCTATATTCTCTAATCCAAGTCCATCGGTGTATGCTTTTCTTCCAACTGAGACAAGACAATAATCTCCTGTAAAGCTTATGTTATTTGAATCTTTATCTAAAGCATCTACCAAAACTTTATCACCATTATTTTGAATCTTTTTAACTTCATGAGACAAAAAGAATGATATTTTTTGTTTCTTAAATATTTTAATCAATTCTTTGGAGACTGAAGAATCCATAAATGGTGTTATTTTGTCAGCATATTCAATAATTTTTACCTCACTCCCAAGTCTCGAATAGACCTGTCCTAATTCTAATCCTATAACCCCTGCTCCTACAATTAATAATTTTTTTGGGATTTCGTTTAAATCAAGAGCTTGGGTGGATGTAATTATTCTTTTTTTATCAATTTTAACAAATGGCAGTGTTGAGGGTTTAGATCCGGTTGCAATTACAGCCTTTTCACAAT
>Ga0209036_1000717_pt1 | contig 14269 bp, 16 predicted proteins | sample MarorgKNORR_S2LV_3_FD_188222 | JGI IMG/M metagenome (GOLD analysis project Ga0209036, IMG submission 188222) | Marine microbial communities from the Southern Atlantic Ocean, analyzing organic carbon cycling - DCM_A/KNORR_S2/LV (SPAdes) (version 2) | ecosystem: Environmental > Aquatic > Marine >... | reverse complement strand
AATGAGAATTATGGCATATGAGGCTCTAGACTTCTACGATGTTGACTCGTTATTGACTGAAGAAGAAAGAATGGTTCGAGACATGGTACGCGATTGGGTGGATGAAGAAGTCATTCCAAACATCGAAATTGCTTGTAGAGATGGAGTATTTCCAGACGAATGGAGAGTTGCTTTAGGGGAAATGGGGGTACTAGGTGCGCCGCTCAAAGGTTACGACTGCCCTGGACTTTCATACACTGCTTATGGAGTGATTTGCAGAGAGTTAGAAAGAGGCGATAGTGGTCTCAGATCTTTTGCTAGTGTTCAAGGATCTCTTGCGATGTATCCAATTTGGGATTTTGGAAGTGAAGAGCAAAAGAATTACTACTTACCAAAAATGGCTAGCGGCGAATGGATTGGATGTTTTGGGCTAACTGAACCTGACTATGGATCTAACCCAGGAGATATGATTACAAAAGCAGAAGACATGGGGGATCATTATCTTCTAAATGGTGCGAAAATGTGGATTACTAATGGTTCAATTGCTGAACTTGCAGTTGTTTGGGCAAAATTGGATGGAGTTATTCGAGGATTTATTGTTGAAAAGAATGACCCAGGATTTTCTGCTCCAGAGATGAAAGGTAAACATTCTCTGAAAGCGAGTGTAACAAGCGAATTAGTATTCCAAGATTGTAAAATTCCTAAAGATAGGATGCTTCCCGGTGTCAAAGGGTTAAGAGGGCCATTTTCTTGCTTAAATAATGCTAGATTCGGGATTTCTTGGGGCGCATTAGGTTCAGCACAGGCATGTTTTGACTCTGCTAAAGATTATGCAATGAGTAGAATACAATTTAATCATCCAATTGCATCATACCAGTTAGTACAAAATAAATTATCTTGGATGCTAAGGGAAATCACAAAAGGGCAATTGTTAGCATATCATTTAGGACAGAAAAAAGATGCTGGGACATGGATTCCAGAACATATTTCATTAGCTAAAATGAATAATGTAGATGTCGCTCTCGAGATAGCAAGAGTTGCAAGAGATATTCATGGCGCCAATGGGATACTCGACGAGTACCCAATTATGAGACATATGGCTAATTTAGAATCTGTAAAAACTTATGAAGGAACTCATGATATTCACAATCTAATTATTGGAAGACATATTACTGGAATACAAGCATTCACTAGAGAAGCGTGAAAATTAGATTAGAAGATTAATTAGATCATAAAAAACATGAGGGAAAAAAATGAATATTGCTGTACTACTAAAACAAGTGCCAGATACAACTGCTAAAATTACAATATCAAATGAGAAAGTTGATGAAAGTTCAGTTAGTAAATGGTCAATGAGCCCATATGATGAGTATGCTTTGGAGTCAGGACTTAAATTAAAAGAAATAAGTGGTGGAAATTTAATTGCAATTACTTGTGGGCCAGAAAGAACAAAAAAGATGCTAACAGATGCTGCTGCTGTAGGTGCAGATACTCTTGTCCATATTCCAAATGATGGCGTTACTGATAGCACTCATGTTCAAAAATTACTTGCTGCTGCTGTCAAGAAATTTGACTCCCATGTTGTACTCTGTGGGAAACAAGCAGCAGATACTAATGGGGGATCAACAGGACCCGGAGTTGCTGAACTAATCAATGCAGCATGCGTGACTTTGGTCTCAGAAGTGAATTTTATGGAAGGTAAATTTACTACAATTAGGCCTAGTAATTCAGGTACCGAAAAAGTAGTCGTTGATGGCCTCAGTGTTTTCGCATTTGATAAAGGTTCAACGGAACTTAGGAGACCTAATGTTAGAGGAATTATGATGGCTAAAAAGAAGCCTATTGAATCAATTACCTCTAGCGATTTAGGAGTTAATTTAGAAGCTTCAAATGTAAAAATGAACTCTCAGGATCCCCCTCCTGAGAAACCGGCTGGACAAAAATTTGAGGGGGCAGAGTATGTTAACGAAGTAGTTTCGAAATTAAGGAATGAGGCAAACGTAATTTGAGGTGAAAAAATGGATTTTACAATTATAGCAGAAACAAATGGTGATTCACTTCACCCAACTACATACCAACTAATTGGAGCCGCAGCCAGTATGGGTTCTAATTCAACCGTAATTTGTCCGAATGGAGTAGGCGCCAGCGAGGCTGCAAAAATAAACGGTGTTGAGAAAGTAATTTCAGCGAATGGAGATTGTTTCAATATTTTCGATGGAGGTGCATGGGCCTCAGCAATTTCATCAATGTGTGGAGAAATGATTTTAATTTCAGCATCTCCAAATGGAAGAGAGATAGGTTCTAGAATTGCTGCTAGAAAAGATATACCGATTATCCAAGATGTTGTTTCTATGACTGAAGGCATCACCGTGAGCAGACCAATTTACTCCGGTAAAGCCATGGAATCATTGACTATTTCTGGAAGCGCTGTAATTACATTAAGGCCTAATGCATTTGAAGCAGCATTGGCAGAGAATAATGCCCCCATCAATATCGTTGATCAATCAGCAGATGTAAGAATTGCAATTCAAGAAGCAATTAACAAAGCGAGCGAGAGATTAGATGTTACCGAGGCAGATATCATTATTTCAGGTGGTCGAGGAATGGGTACAATTGAAAACTTCTCACATTTAGAAGAAATTGCAGATACTGTCGGTGCAGCAGTGGGAGCCAGTAGAGCAGTGGTTGATGAATGGGGAATGCCTCATAGAATGCAGGTGGGACAAACAGGAAAGACAGTAACCCCCTCTCTATATATCGCAGTGGGAATCTCTGGAGCCATACAACACTTAGCAGGTATGAGGTCTAGTAAATACATATTGGCTATAAATAAAGATCCAGATGCACCTATTTTTGGTGTAGCAGATTATGGCATTGTTGCTGCATGGGAAGATGCAATACCTGCACTAAAATCAGCACTTTCAGACCTACAGTCTTAATTCGTTGCAATGCGTTGAAATTAAGAAGCCTTTTCGAAAGGTCATGGACTCTAATATATTCGAAGATAAGAAAGTCCGATTAGTAGTTGCTTCGGCTCTAATTCTTGGAATATTAATTGGATTAAGTCTTGCAGATATTGTTTTTGATGACTATCAAACTGGCCTGGGGGATAGAGATGGAGATAATGTCCCAGATATTTCAGATTTAGAACCTGATGGAGATGCAGGAATCAGATTTACACTCGTAGAAATTATACATCAAGAAATATCATCAGATACTAATGTCACACTAGTGTTAGGTTACAATGACAATGGAGATAGTGAAGGAATGTTAAACGGACAGGTCTGTATCCTCAATCTAACTATATTGGAGAATACTTCTGTAACTAGGCCATCCCATAATTGCGTTTTCCAAGTAGCTGATTATGCACTGAGATCCGTCTCATTCGAGTATAGAATGTTTGAAGAGAAAATAATTAATCATGAAACTATACGAAAAAATTGGGATATATTTGCTGGAAATGATAATGAAAATCCATGGGGGACTAATACAACAGTGGACCCAGGATTCTTATCTGTGGGTAGTACAATACTATTAGATGGAATGTCAGATAGTGATGATTGGGAAAACAATGCAAGAGTAATTTGGTATACAAATAGTGTCGAAATCTTTGCAGATTAAAGAACTTGAACTGTTAAAGTTGCCTTGGATGATGCACCTCTATCGTCGACTATTGTAAGGTAAAATACATGCACACCCTTTGATAGTTTGACTTTTACTTGAGAATTATTTGAGATAACTTTGTCAGAATCATTTTCCCACGACCAAGTATTAATTATACCATCAGGATCGTAGGATTTACTTCCATCGAGTAAGACCATTGCTGTACCATCAGAATCAGATTTAACGGTCAAATCTTCACCTACATCGACAATTGGTGGTAGGTTTAGTGCTCTAGCAGATTGTGATAAATCTTCTAAAATATCGACTTCTACCTCAGGAGAGGACAAATCTACTTCTAATTCTTCATCCAATGCTTCAAAGATTTCAGAGGAATCTGGAGGTAACATAGGTTTCATCGAGGAGGCTTGTTCCTCTTCAATAGACAAAGCCCCAGAAAATTCAGAATCAAGATTAAAATTTTCTTCTTGAAAATTATATTCATTAGAAATTATTTCAGAATCAGGATTTATGATGAATATTGGGGTATGATTATGTTGTTTTTTATCGTCACCTAAAATAGCAACTCTAGATTCCCCTATGTGAGATATTTGTTCAACTATTCCAATATGTTCAAGGCTCCAAATTATTTCCCCATTAGCATTTACTCTTGCGATGTCGAACCATGACGCCACTAGCATATCCTCCTTCCAAGGAAATATTTGCTTTATTGAATAATCAAAGTTAGATAATTGATTATATGCCTTAGAATTTATTTCTAATTCTAATAATTCACCATTAAAACATCCCAAAAGTACTCCTTTAGGCGTAGAAGTAATACAATTGACTAAACTATCTACCTCACAACTATGAATTTGTCCTTTTCGAATACTCCAACACTCAATTCGATTTTCAGGCCTATCGTCAATAGTCATTCCAAGTGAATTACGAGAGACTACAAGGACATCAGCTGAACGGAATATCATGGATGAAATTGTTTCGATATCATCAGATGCTGCTTCAGAACTTCTAATTTTGTCACCAGAACTGTTTATGATTATAAAATTGCCATTTTCAAGTGCGATTGCAGAAAAATCTCCTTCTTGATTACTACAGATATGCGTCATCTGACCAAGTTCTTTTTCCCATAATAATTCTCCATTAGAATCGAATCTGAACAAAAACCCAGAACTATCTGCAACTAAGAAATCTGTTCCACATAGACAAATAATTTCACACCCAGAATTTAATTCATGGGTCCAAATTATTTCTTCAGAATAGCCGCAGATTCCTGAAATACTAGATCCTACGATTAGGTTGTTATTTATCTCTAATAAACCAATTATTTTACCATCTAATTCAAATGATTTTTTAATTAATCCATCAGATGAAATTATACTTACAATACCATCCTGATTTCCAACAGCTAGATTTCCATCGGACATTTCACATGCAACGGTCGGAATACCGCCCACATCAACAGAATTGAGAACCTCAATAGTTGAATCCATGAATATACTAATTGCCATTGACCTATCATTTTAACTGGCGAATGTATCAAGCAGGAGCTGATTTTTTCGCTTTGTCATTTCTTGATTGTTCAATCTTATTCAAGTAATCTTCAGTGATTCCACCAGTCACATACACTCCATCAAAACAAGAACAATCGAATGTTGCGATATTATTGCCACCTGCTCCTAAACAGGCCTCTACCAAGTCATCAAGATCTTGATATATCATCCAATCTGCACCTATGGCATTGCAAATCTCTGAATTTGTTCTATCATGAGCAACATACTCATTCTTTGCTGGCATATCAATTCCGTATACATTAGGATGTATAATTGGAGGTGCAGCCGATGCGAAAAATACTTTTTTTGCCCCCGCATCCCTAGCCATTTCTACTATTCTCTTTGAAGTGTTACCTCTAACAATACTGTCATCAACAATCAAAACTGTTCTACCTGAAAATTCACTAGGTATAGTGTTAAGTTTTTTACGTACTGAATCTTTTCTAACTGATTGCCCAGGCATGATAAAAGTACGACCAATGTATCTATTTTTGACAAAACCTTCACGGTATGGAACTCCTAATTCTCTAGCTAATTCTAAAGCAGCTATACATCCACTATCAGGAACTGGAATTACAGCATCAATACCATGATTAGGGTTTTTTTCTTTGATTCGGCGAGCTAAAGAAGCCCCCATTCTTAGGCGAGCGGAATGTACAGATATCCCATCAATAATTGAATCGGGGCGTGCAAAATAAACATGTTCGAATATACACGGACGATGTTGAGGCTCGGGATGGCATTGCCGCGAATAGAAGGAACCATCACACCTTACAACTATTGCTTCACCCGGCATTACATCTCTTTCTAATTCAAAACCCAAAGCCATCAAAGCCGCGCTTTCAGATGAGAACGCCCTTTCCTGGAATCCATTTACATCCCTTACGCCCATACAAAGTGGCCTGATACCATTGGGGTCTCTGAATGCAATTACGCCCCAACCAGTTATGGAAGAAACAACGCTGTAACTGCCCTCAGCCCTCATATGTGTTCTCTCAATAGCCCTGAAAACATCATCTTGATCTAAAGCATCCATACCTCCTGGACGTCCATTGAGAGATCTTTGTATTTCTGCTGCCAATAAGTTCAGTAATGCTTCTGAGTCTGAACTAGTGTTTATTCTCCTGTGGTCATACTCAAGTAAACTAGCAAGTATCTCCTCAGTATTGTTTAGATTGCCATTATGAGCTAGACTAACGCCAAAAGGAGTATTGGTGTAGAATGGCTGAGCTTCTGCTACAGATGAGCTACCTGCAGTGGGATACCTAACGTGACCAATTCCGGCTGAACCCTTCAAAGATTTCATATGCCTCTGTTTGAATATATCTCTAACATATCCATTTGCTCTTCTATGATACAAATTCTCACTGTCGAAAGTAACAATACCTGCAGCATCTTGTCCACGATGTTGGAGAACTAATAAACCATCATAAATATCCGAAGCAACAGAATATTCAGGGCTACCAACAATTCCAATAATTCCGCACATAAGAACAAGCCTCGCTAAGTTGTAAGGGTCTTAGCACTTTGCTATTTAGAACTTGATTTATTTGCTACCCATGGAGCGATTTCTTTTGCTCCATTGATACTTACGCATACGAGAAGTAGCACCATATCCACAAGACGAACATATGCCTTTCTGTTTATGGTAAGAATGACGACCACAACGACGACAACGAATGTGAGTCGACTTTTGTCGCTTTCCCATACTTGGAGTACCTTTGGACATGATAACACCTATTTGATAGCGCGGCGACTTACCGACTTGTTATGAGAGTTACCCTTGAGGGGATTAGTCAACATAGGTCTTATTTCTATTCGGAAGAGTCCAGTAAATCATCAAATGGACGTTTTCTAAATGAGGCTCTGAATAAGAAATAAATCGTTAAAATGTATAAAAAAGGTATTATTACAAGGATTCCCAGTAGGCCTTCAGCTAAGGAAAAACGAATAGCATCTGCAATAGTTTCTAAATCATCATTCAATGAGTTCACAGTCAATGCAGAAATTAAAATCAAAATACTTTGTACTACTATTGGAATAGTAGGCTTACTGTAAGGATGGATAGAGGATAGTTGGAAAACAATGAGAGAAAAGTTAGCTAACATAAAGCCCCCCAGAGTGTAATAAAAGATATCCAATACTAGCGAGTTCATTTATCATCGACTCCAATATTGATAGAAATTATTCTAGTTACAAAATCCTTTTCTTCATCAGTTAATTCGGGTGCAGGATTTTCCAGAGGGATTCTATTTTCAACAAATCTTACCAGTAAGATAAATAAGAATAATGATACTATTGCACCTAATACAGAAAATATAGTTATGAGTAAGAAATTTTCAGGTAACTCATAGTATTCAAAGTATAGATAAAATGATAATGAAATGAGAATCCATCCAATAGTTAACTCAGGATACCGTACTCTCCAGTATATTGGAGATCCTCTGAGTACTAGATAGAAACCTAATGAACAAACAAAAAACCATGGTGCGAAACTGTGTAAGAAATTTAGTAAATCTGCCTCTGGATTTTCAATAGGGTAATTATTCAAAACAAAGAGTAAAATTCCGAACAGAATGATTGGAAGAGAAAATTGACTTCTTGAAAATGATGGGCCCATTCTACCAAAAGAAAAACCTACCACTAGCAGGAAAAAGGCTAACCAAAACAACATGGAGCCGAGAATCATACTAATCCCTAGTAGTTCATACTTCATCTATGTTTTTTAGCGAAAATCAGCAATTCATAGTTTTCGTAGTCAAAGATTGCGCGACAGAGTTCATATACGGGTCGTCAGTCGCCCGTCTCGTCGTAAGACGCTAAGGTGCTAAAGATGGTCAAGATGCCGCGTAAAGTAATGCGTTACAGTCCTTCTGCTGGTAAGCACACAGAACACACTGTAGAGCGAGTCAAGAAAAGGCGAGCTAGTGAATTGAAATGGGGTCAGAGAAGATTCCGTAAAGTTACTTCTGGATACAGAGGTTTCCCGAGACCTAAACCGTCAGGTGAGAAACCAACAAAGCGTGTAAATCTAGTGTTTAGATGCACTGAAACTGGTAAGGGACATTCTCCTGCTGGAAAGCGTGCGAAGAAATTCGAACTAATTGATAAATAATTGAGGGTTAATAATGAGTGGAAGATTCCTACGTGTAAGTTGCACAGATTGTGGACATGAAACCATTCTATTCGACAGGGCGTCAACCTCAATTTCCTGTTCAATTTGCGGGGCTACGTTAGCAGTTTCTGCAGGTGGAAAGGCTGATCTTGTTGGAAGCACAGTTGTAGACGTCCTCGAATGAAGGGGACAATAACATGAGTGATTCTGAAGAAATATGGCCCGAAGAAGGTGAACTCCTAGTTTGTACTGTAAAGGGAGTTAAAGAAAATGGAGCATATCTAAATCTTGGCGGATATGGTGACAAAGAAGGTTTTGTTTTCATAGGAGAAGTGGCCTCTGGATGGGTAAAAAATATCAGAGCACATTTGAGAGAAGGGCAACGAGTTGTTGCTAAAGTAGTCACAATCAAGAGAGATAGAGAGAGGGTCGATCTATCAATCAAAGCTGTATCTGCTGAAAGAAGGAAAGATACGCTACAAAAATGGAAAAATCAGCAAAGAGCCAGTCAGATAATGCGTGTTGCAGCGCAAAGAGTAAATTGGGATGAAGAGAAGACTGAAGCAATTTCTGAAGAAATGATAGAAAAATTTGGCTCATTATATGGAGCATTAGAAGAATGTGCAATTTCAGAAACAGCGTTATCAGATTCGGGTTTTACCGGAAAATGGATGCAGGTAGTGACTGAGTTAGCAGTTGAAAATATAGTTCCACCATTTGTAGAGATTAGAGGTATTTTTGATATTGAAGTTTGGGGTTCAGAAGGTGTGGGTGCAATTAGAGAGGCTTTGGCTGCAGCAGAATTAGTTGTTGAAAATGAAGAAGAAGTTACTCTAACTTGCCATTATGATGGGGCACCACATTACAGAGTTGATATCAGGGCGCCTGATTATTCTTCAGCGGAATCTTCATGGGAAGCAGCAAAGAAAGCAGCAACAGAAAAAATCAATTCCGTAGAAGGCTCAATCTCCATAGAAAGGCTATGATGAAGATTTTTCAAGGCATTAATTCATACACCCTCAAACATCACGTCAGTATGAGGAGTTACCATGGTACGTACAAAATTACAACGGTGTAATGATTGTGGAGAATATGGACTTGGAGAAATTTGCAAAACATGTAATGGTAAAATGGAAGCAGTGGCACCCTTGAAATATTCTCCTGAAGATCCACAAGGTGCTAGAAGAAGACAGAGAGTTGATGCTGGCAGTGATAAATGGGTAGAATCTCTACCTACTCCTCGGAAAGTAATTGAGGGAGAGGAAGAATGAAAACAAAAATTCATTGGATTGTTGGAAGCGGTTTACCTGAACATTCAGCAATATTAGAAGCAGTACCGGGCGTAGGTAATGTTGGTAAAATTGTAGTAGATGCATTAGTCGAAAAACATCCTTCTAGAACAATTGGGTGGATTCTACATCCGGATTTCCCTCCTCATGCTACATTATCAAATAATGGACTGTTAGCACCTCCAAGGCTAGAAATTAATTCAGTACTTCTTCCGGATGGTAAAACAGTAATTACAATTGGAGGAGATCTACAACCTATGACAGCGAATGGTCAATATGAGGTAGCAGAAAGTATTCTCGAATTAGCAAAGAAAAATAACACTCCACAAATTCTAGTTTTAGCAGGCTTAGCAGCAGGTGCTGAAGATAGAAATATACACGTAATTTGTGCTGATTCAGGAGTTAAAAAATCATTACAAGATATTGACATTAATGTTACTGACGAGCAGCCTAAATCTGGCATGATTGGCATTGCAGGCTTACTAATTTCACTATCACCATTACATGATGTACCCACAATTGGCCTAGTGGCAGAAACGATAGGGGCTAGTGCTGATACTCTTGCTGCAGACAGATTATCTTCTTGGATTGAGGAAGGATTAGAATTACCTCTTGACCTAGACCTAGATTCAACGGAAAAAACTGCTAAAAAGCTATTAGCGACTATGGAAGTTTCCGGGAATATTGATGAAATATTAAATGGGAACGAAAAACAAAATGATTCAAATTTTTATGCTTAGGTGATTTCATGAAAATACTTCTTGGAAGCGGGGGGATTAGAACAAAAGAACGTAGAAATCTTTTCTTTCGTTTGATGAAGGAAAACTTTCAAGGCTGTAAGAAAGTGATATTCATACCTTATGCCAGTGGAGATTATGTCGAGTATACAAATTCTGTAAAGGAAATGTTTAGGCATCTAGAATTTGAAATTATTGGCATACATGAGCTTGACAATCCATTAGTAGAATTAGAAAAGATGGAAGGAATTTATGTTGGTGGTGGGAATACATTCTCATTGGTTAAAAAATTACATGAAAAAGAAATAATTGAAATCATCAAGAGGAAAGTTCTCAATGAGGGAGTTCCATATGCAGGTGTCAGTGCAGGAGCAAATGTTGCTTGTCCAACAATGCAAACTACGAATGATATGCCTATTGATTTAGTTCCATCATTTGAAACATTTGGTATTGTACCGTTTCAAATCAATCCCCATTATCACCCAGGAGGAATCTGGTGGAAAGAGAATGATGAACTAAGAGAGCATTTCGGTGAGACTAGGAAAAGAAGAATCGAAGAATTTCATAATTTCAATGATACACCTGTAATCGGATTGTACGAAGGTTCTTTTCTAATTTGTAATGAAAATGGAATAGAACTACAAGGAAATAAAGCCGCTATAATTGCAAAGGGAACAGAAATAAAAACTATTTCTCCACATAAAAAAATGAATTATGACTTATCCACCAGATGAGACTACGATTAATTCTATCTTTATATCTTCACTAATTGTTGATGAGTGAGGAACAATTGTATCATTATACACTGCAAGAACTGTTGAAGAGGGGATATCTAATTTATTTAATATTGTAGAAATTGTTGTTGATACTTCAGACTCAAAAATTAAACTTTCATTTTCGTATACAACCTCTACACGCATGTTACTTCGAAACGGGTCACGCTTATGACCAATACGCATCTAGGAATATTTAGCCGAGATCGCATAGCCCGGTATTGCGATGGATTCGAAATCCATTGTCCATTGGACGCGGGGGTTCAAATCCCCCTCTCGGCGCCACTGAGAAAATTAACCATATTCATAAGCAGAACTATTTTCGAATAACTATGCCTCAATATGAGATTATAGACAGTGAAGAATTAAGAATGGTAAAAGTAACATTGAATGGAGATACAGTCCGTGGAGAATCAGGTGCACTTCATTACATGATTGGAAATATAGAGATGGTAACTAAAGCTCCAAGCGTAGGGGGTTTTCTAAAGTCAATGGTATCAGGAGAATCAGTATTTAGACCTACATATACAGGGAATGGAGAAGTATATTTTGGACCACCTACATTTGGAGAATATCATATTCTAGAGTTAAATGGTAATTCAATGGTTCTAGATTCAGGAGCATATGTTTGCTCAGATGAAGGAATAGAAGTTGGTATTGTTAGAAATAAAGGCATTTCAATGTTCAGCGGAGAAGGAATATGGCAGACTACTGTTTCAGGAACTGGAACTTTGGTATATTATTCGGAAGGACCTATTCAAGAAATTAATCTTTCAAATAGTACTCTTACAGTAGATGGGAACTTTGCTGTTGCTAGAGATGCGTCATTGAATTATCAGACAAGGATGTTAGGAAAAGGAGTTATGTCAAAAATGGCAGGTGGGGAAGGATTTGTCAATATAATATCAGGAACAGGGAAGGTATACCTTTCACCAGTTCCAAGTCGTTTCAACAATCTTGCAGGAAGAGTCATTAATGATACAGTTAGTAGAATGATTCCATTCTTTAATAGAAATAGTAATTAATCTCTAAAATGGCTTCAAATCTTCTGAACTTTTCAGAAGAACTACTCGAGCACCTGGACCAAGACGAACTTGTTTTTGACCTGCGAACTCCCCAATCTCACCGTTTAAGATTGCAATTTCATCACCCCTTGATAGCCCTGCTGCAATGACTGGGATAAATTGCTTGAATGCTACAACACCTACTGAACCGCTACTATCAACCAAAGTAATTGCCCAACGAGAAACCCCTTTCCCGTTTGGGAAAGCATTTATCGACCATATTCTACCAACTACATTCACTCTGGTTTCTATATCAATCATTTCTGAAATCTCTTCATCTCCAGCAATAGTAATACTGGATTCTGAATCTAAATCTATAACTAACTCACTTCTCCAAATTGAAGTTAGTGCGTCTTCAATCTTAATTCTCGCATCATTTTGAATAGAACGTGAAACATTCTTCAAACCACCTTGGCGATGTGTTCTTACCTTAGCCCTCTCATATCCATCAACTAGTCGGAATGTTAAGTCAATGCTACCGTCTGATTTGAGGGTAGGCCCACTTAACTCTCGAACTTCTCCAATTACTGTGTGACGTGTTTTGATTTCAGCCATAGGAGTAATTGGCCAAGCATGAGAAAATTTCTCAAGTCTCTTTTCCGAAGGCAATATTAATTCATAATTACTATTTTCACATATTCCTCTAAGCTCGCACCGATTACATCGTGCCTTTGGATCTGGATCAACTGCAATTTCTGAAGGTATTCCTCCAACATCAAAATACCTTAACGGAGAAGGTTTTGCAGGGAAATCAGAGATATTTATGTTATCATTTTTATGTAAATTTTGATATAAATTCTCTAAATCAACATTAAATTCAGACATTTCTTTTTCACTTGGTAAAGGTACTTGTTTTATTGTACCAGGACCTAAGTACCAGATTTCGAGACCCTCTACTTCGTTATTTCTAGAATGAGTTTCCCACCATAACCAAGAGTAGAATCTTAATTGTTCGATATAACCTCCTGAACGATCGCCTCTACCTACAGAGGCCTTTAGATCAATAATTCTAATTTTACCATTCCAACGATAAACTAAGTCATATTCTCCCTGAAACCAGTCATCAGGATGACAAGTAGTCTCTGAGAAACTTGAGGCATCAGGATCTACAAACCAAGGACGAGATAGTTCCCATGCTTCAACCCATGAGATAGGCGCCCCACTTTTCTGAGCACATGGGTGTGGAGATTCCCATTCCTTGGGGAAGCCATCAGGAGAAGGCCATTCGGGACGATATTGCCCACTCCTCCAAGACTCGAGAAATGGACCTCCTTGTTGATTCAAACATAATTCAACCTGATCTAAATGTAACTTAATACCTGCCTGAATCATTTGTATACCTTCCTCCGTTTCAATATCTTCAGATTTACCTATACGATTTGGACTTGATTCCCAATCAGAAATAGCATTTTGCCAACAATAATCAAAATGGGCCTTTACTCTAGATAAGGCCCATTCTTCTAATTCAGATCTATTTTTTGGCCACGATTCGGGGTCTCTCGGTTCTAATTTAGGACCTATCCAACCTGAATCCGAATCATAAGATACAGAGCCATCTTCATTTAGTGGTGAAATAATTAAATTGTCATCATCTGGAGAAATTAATGCTGGAGATTCACGAAGTACTCTGGAAACACAGTCTTCTACAGCGTTTCCTCGTAAAATTTGAGGAGGTAATGGACTTTTTAATTTAGGAATATAAGAATAATACCATAACCTGGGGCAATTATTCCAAGTAATTACTTGAGACGCAGATAAACGCCTGTAAGGGTCTACCCCGGTCACCTCAGGATTGGCTCGCCTAACTGGCATGACCAATGACTAAAGTCAGGGGTAAATGAACTCAACGTGTAAATTGAAGGAAATGAATATCATTCTTTAGAATTTAATATTACTACAGTTAATTCCATTCTTTCAAAAGTAGGTGTGACCTCAATCATCGATACTTCTGATTCCACTATCTCAGCAATATCTTCTGCTACAACTAGAGGCATCTCTATTCGAGAATTTTTCTCATCCCAATAAAGGAATCTTGAAGGTAGGCCTGTTTCTTTAGTAATTTCATCTATCCAATCAGATTGTTCAGAAGAGCTGCAATTTACTGCACCGAATATCAATGTACCATCATCAGTTAAAGTTTC
>Ga0209036_1000716_pt1 | contig 14276 bp, 13 predicted proteins | sample MarorgKNORR_S2LV_3_FD_188222 | JGI IMG/M metagenome (GOLD analysis project Ga0209036, IMG submission 188222) | Marine microbial communities from the Southern Atlantic Ocean, analyzing organic carbon cycling - DCM_A/KNORR_S2/LV (SPAdes) (version 2) | ecosystem: Environmental > Aquatic > Marine >... | reverse complement strand
ATATCGATCTCAATATTGCAAGCTTCTTCTGCTAATTGTTCTGCAGAAACTTGCCTTCCTGCATAATTGTGTAAAGCGTTTAGAAGACCTACGGTTACGGTAGATGACGAGCCCAAACCTGTTCCACGTGATGGTATGTCGGCAATAGTGGTAATTTCTACTCCTGAGGTGACTCCGGTAATTCTCATGGCTTCACGGACTAATTCGTGTTCAATATCCTCAAAATTATCCACTAATTCCATCTTTGAATAAGATACTCGGACCTTATCGTCAAATCGAGCGTTTACGGTCACATGGATGTGACGATTTAACGCTAAAGAGGTGACACGTCCACCGTTTTGCTCGGAATTAGCAAACCAATCAAGGTCGGTTCCACCTCCGCAGAAAGATACTCGCACTGGCGTACGGGAGATTATCATCAATCACTCGGCGCAAGCATCCGACTTCAAGACGACGGAGGGCGGTTTGAATCAATATTACCAAGGGTAAGGGCTATCAAATGTCGGCGTTGGGATTCGTCGGAGGACACAGTATGAGCGACCTGATTACTATGGACGATCTTAGCAATGATGAGATCTTGGAGATACTCGATACGGCTGAAAGGTTGTTGCCGGTTGCAAATGGAGATGTTTACGCTCCTTTGTTGCAAGGGAAGGTTCTCGGCAACTTATTCTTTGAGAATTCAACTCGAACTAGGATGTCTTTCGAATCAGCGATGAAGAGACTTGGAGGAGAGGTGGTAAACCTTAGTTCAGTCGGTTCTAGTGTTGCCAAGGGAGAAACACTGTACGATACTATGCAAATGGTTGATGGTTACTCAGACATAGCAGTAATTCGCCATCCTCGTCAAGGCGCGGCACAGTACAGCGCAGATGCAATTGGAATTCCAATTCTCAACGCTGGGGATGGGGCCGGGAATCATCCAACACAGACTATGCTTGACTTATTCACAATTCGACAAGCCCACGGAACTCTTGATGGGTTGAATGTGGTACTAGTCGGCGACTTACGATATGGAAGAACTACTCACTCCTTGTCACATGCACTAGTTCGATTCGGAGCCAAGTTAACTCTAGTCTCTCCCGATAGTCTGCGGATGCCCACTGAAATCGTTGGCGATCTGCAATCTCATGATACTGAAGTTATCGAGAGTGAGAATCTTTCTGGAGCAATTGCAGACGCCGATGTCATCTACATGACTCGAATCCAAAAGGAGAGGTTCCCTGATGAAGATGAGTATGCCAAGGTTGCAGGGATCTACAAGATGACTGCGGATGACTTGGCTGGAGCCAAGAGTGGAATGATTGTCATGCACCCACTTCCTAGAGTGGACGAAATAGACCCAAGCGTCGACTCAACAAAACACGCTAGATATTTCCAACAAGCCTTCAATGGGGTTCCAACCAGAATGGCCTTGCTTTGTAGAAGTCTCGGAGTCGAAGTACCAAAGGAGGTCGGCGAATGAGTGAGATGAGGCGTGTAACCGCAATTTGTAATGGAACGGTTGTTGATCATATTCCTGCTGGAAAGTCACTAAGAGTAATGCAGATGCTTAGAGTGAGCGTTGGGCGATCCAATCCAATTAGTCTAGTTATGAATGTTCCAAGTGGAAAGATTGGGCGTAAAGACGTATTGAAAATTGAAGACAGAGAATTGACTCAGGAAGAGTTAGATCGTCTTGCACTAATTGCTCCAAATGCCTCAGTTGCTATTATTCGGAATTATAGCGTTGCCGAGAAAAGACAAATCGAACTAGGTGAAGAGTTAGTAAATATCGCCAGATGTACATTTTGGAATTGTATTACACAAGATCCAAGGGAGCCACTTCCTCACAAACTACGAGTTGTGTCGAAAAATCCTCTCGAGATTAGATGCTCATATTGTGGGCGTTCACAGACAATTGACCAACTAGCTGAATCTATCATTTGAGGTAGTTGTTGATGGTTAGGATAGAAGCTATTTACGACGGTAAACTAAGGTGTACAGCGACTCATATTCCTTCTGGTCAAAAGCTAGCTACTGATGCTCCTGTTGATAATATGGGAAAAGGTGAGTCATTTTCTCCGACTGACCTCTTGGCGACGTCTATGTTGAATTGTATGATGACGATTATTGCTATAGCAGCAGATTCTAGAGAGTTGGACGTTAGTGAAATGAGTGGCTCGGTAGAGAAACACATGACTTCAGGTCCACGGAAGGTATCAAAATTGGAGGTTGAAATTTCTTTACCTACAGAATTGCATAGCGAAGATAGGGCTTGGTTAATCAAGCGAGGGCTGGCTTGTCCTGTTCACAAATCAGTTAGTGAAGAGATGGAAGTGGAAGTCAGATTCTACTGAGAATTAACCTCTTTGTAAGCCCTTAGCACACAACCATTGATGCACTTTCCCATCAAGCGAGATTTATGTTCAGACCTTTAGAAGGTGTTCAGGTACTCGATTTATCTAGAGTTTTAGCAGGACCATATACCGCAAAGTTACTTTCTGATTTAGGAGCAACTGTACTGAGAGTTGAAGCGCCATGGGGGGATGATACTAGAGGATGGGGTCCTCCATTTACTGAGATTGAAGATGAACAAGTTGCAGCGTATTGGACTTCTGTGAATTTAGGAAAATCGATTATAAGAAAAAATCTCAAGATAGAAAGCGATTTGCAAGATGTTAGAAAATTAATTTCTGATTCAGACATTATTATCGAAAATTTCCGACCGGGAAAAGCCGAAGAATGGTTTGACCCATGGCCTGATAGGAAAATTGTTTGCAGTATCAGTGCTTATGGAAATGAGGGCCCAAGATCTCGAGAAGGAGGTTATGATATCGTTATGCAGGCGCGTAGTGGTTTGATGTCGATTACCGGTGACGAAAATGGAACTATAGCAAAAGTTGGAGTAGCAGTAATCGATGTTGCAACCGGATTACACGCTAGTTCTGCAATTATTGCAGCCCTTTACAGGAGAGAGAAAGAAGGAATCGGCGCAAAACTGACTCTATCCCTGTGGGATTGCGCTCTCGATTTGTTAGTGAATCAAGCTCAGAACACAATAATTTCAGGAAAAAACCCTACACCCATGGGAACCTCTCATCCAAATCTAGTGCCCTATAGATCATACACAACTTTGGATAGTGAATTTGTTATTGCCGTTGGCTCAGATGAACAATGGGGAAAATTGGTCAGAGCTCTCCGATTAGAAATTCCAGTAGAGTCGGATTGGTCGAAAAATTCACAACGCGTTGAAGATAGAAAATTGGTCGATACGATGATTTCAAAATCTGTAAAACAATTTACATCAAGTGAATTAGAATCTTTACTGGATGGGATTCCCTGCGCCCCTGTTAATTCAATAAAACAAGCGTTATCAGACCCACATTCTACTGAAAGGGGTATGCTGAGTTCCACTTTTGGAATAGAACACGTATCAAGTCCTCATCGATTTCACAATTGATTTTTCACAAAGATGATTCTGCTAACCATTTCTTCATTGTACAGGACTGACAAATTTGACGGCTCGTTATTTCCCCACATTGTTGACAATTTGTAACATCCGACTGATGGTCTCCTCTCGCCTCTCGGTGCAATACTCTAATCTGTTCCAAAGCGTGTAGTAATCCGTGTCTAGCACCCGGACTTTGGGCCTCTAAAGAGGCAACAATTGCACGGCTTTGCTGCCTCATTGCTCCTGGTGCATGAGGGCAGTCTCCGTGATGAATAGGAAGGCCCTTGGCGAAGGCATAGGCATGAATTTCCTGTTCAGGCACCCAACGAAGAGGAACTATCCGTGGTGCCAATCCTTCGATTGGTATGTCTGTGTGTGGGGCAAGTCTAACACTTCTTTCAATCTCACCTTTTTGCAAATTCATCAGTATTGATTGAGCCATATCATCGAGGTTGTGCCCTAGTGCCATAACATCGGCTTGAATCTTTTCAGCAAGGGCGTTGAGGCTTTGTCTACGGAAAACACCACAATATGAGCAAGGCATCATTCCCTTTGCCTCATCATGATTTTCAGCCATAATCGGCATTCTTTCTACAACCTCATCCATTCTTTGATAACCCATTTCCTCGTAAGACAAGGTAACAAATTCGATAGACAATGATTCTGCTAAATCCCTCGCACATTCCAATGATGGAGATCTATATCCATCTATTCCCTCGTCAACACAACCGGCTATGATTTTCACATCACGTCGCTTTCCAATAATATCTACCAGCATATCCAAAAGAACTGCTGAATCTTTACCTCCGGAAACGCAAGCTAAGATTGTGTATGGTCGACCATCCTCATGATTGGCGTTCTTTGGAAGTACCAATTGGCTACGCAAGTCTTTCGATACTCGCTTCCTAATCGATTGTCCAAGGTGATAGGCACAGAAGTGCTGTCCACTGTATTCTTGATGCAATATTGCAGGCTTATCACAGCGACTGCAAGTCTCTACGTCAATACCAGCGGCCATGGTCTTCGGGCTGACCTCTGTGGCTTGAACCCCACTGATAGTGGTATGTGGAATTGGAATAAGGCCAATCGGTGGATATATTTGCGATATTTTTCACAACATCACCATGAGTGAGGTTGGCAACCTACCTGATAGGGCTACTACAGCCGGAAAGAAGACCTCGCCTTGGATGGATAGATTCGTCCTCTTAGCCTGTATAGTCGCAGCTTGGCAAATAAGTGAAGAGGTAATCTCTGCGATGGAATCTCATCTGGGATGGTGGGCTAATCCGGTTGCGGTTACCCTCCTCGGATTAACCTCCCTCTTCATTGCGAGTCAAGTAGTTCTAATCATTGAGAAATTACAGGGAATTAGATGACACATTTAGGATTCAGATCTTGTACCCCGTAGGCTAGCAATTCCTGCTTCAATTAGTCCACTAACTCTCTGCCAAGGTACCACGTATCTCATTCCAGCCACCGCTAAAAGGAATAGTCCAGCCGAGATAACCTTCCCGTATGTCAATTGCAACTCTAGTGATTCAGAGACTTGTCCGCTCCACTGTCCACCTTCCATTACAGCTACTATATCGAGCATTAGGGCATCGAACTCTAGTGCGAGTGCGGTTGTAAGTGCAACCCCGCCAATTATCGAAATTGTATGCAAAACATGGCTGTTCACGACATTGTTGAATTGACGCACATATTCTGGATCTGATTTACTAGCATCTGGCAACATAACCGCATACTCTAGATGACCAATTACGGCGTTTCCGGCCTCATGGAATAGTAGTATCAGAATAGCAATACCCAGTAAGTCAAGTGCTAATGGAGAAATTAGACCGCCATACAGTGTTGCTTCTCCAATCTGTGCTGGTAGCGGCTTAAGGCCGATTCCCGCCACTGAATCTGTTATTCCTTGGAAGGTCAGTAATGCGTGTACCCCTATAATCATCAAGAAGAAACCCACAGCCCAAGTAAGCGCCCTTCGAGATAGGCTCCAGATACCTATTAGTCCGGCCAATATAGGAGCAAAGACGATTCCAACAAAGAATAACTCAATTGCTAATTGTAACGGTTGGAACAGAGATCCTATGTGTTGTAAGGGAAGATGAAAACCGATAACTCCAATCTCATCAAACCAATCTAGAATGAATGGTACAAGGGCCCATAGAACAACCGCACCGGTACATCCTCTGCGAGTCCACAACTTTACCCTCTCACCTCTAGTTTGATAGAACATCCATAATCCTGCCAGAAGAAAGCAAATAGTAAGTGGAGCAACTTGACTAGCGAATCCAGTTGAATCAATTCCAACTAATTCTCTTGGCAGAATCAAACCATCATTTCCTGAAAGTGCATTATCTTGGAAAGAAGGTTGTTCATTGACCCACATTAAGCCTCTAGTATGTTCGTAAGAGGGACACCAGTTGTTGCCGTCTTCTAGGAATCCTTCATCACAGGGGCCGTATACTTCTGTCATTCTGAATAATAACGCCAATAGCGCTACTGTAGCAATTACCTGAAGGAATAGGATTTGCCAGCGGCGTCGTAAGCGAGGAAGATGTAATGTCTGACTTGGTGGTACAGTTTCCATTGCCATATCTTAACCTCCTTAAACCGTCTTTACCTGTAGCAGAGCCTGTGATAATTCGATATCTGGCATCCAATCGATGACCTTCGCACCATATCCAGAAATTGCTGTCAATCTATTCTGTCTCTCTAACTTTAGCACTTCATAGGACATTCTTGGTATTCGACTTACAAGCCTCTCAAGATCGATACTTGATGGTGACAGAACGATAACCTCGTGACCCTTACCTGCAAGGTTTCGAATTGCTGGAAGAGTTGTACCGTCTCCCTCTAAACTACTGATGATGAACACTGGAGAACCTCTACTGATTCGAGAACTCATCGCATTGGTCACAGCCTGTAATGGCATACTACCTTTGGAGGTTACACCCGCAAGCATGCTGAGAGTTTTGTAGTACTGCTTGTCACCAGTTTCTGGTGGTAGGTAATTCATCCTGTCACCATAGGTGACAATAGATACAGAATCGCGACGACGAATAAAATAATTTGCAATCGAAGCCGCTGCCACTGTACCCATCTCCAATGGATTCTTGAGGACAGTTCCTATTCTTGCAACGTCTCTTATGTCTAGAATGATGAAGACATCGGTAACAGCGTCGCGTGTCTTTTCATTGACCATTAATTCGCCGGTTCTGGCAAATGCTTTCCAGTTAATCATTCGGAAGGCGTCTCCCGGCAGGTACTCTCGTAGAGAATAGAATTCCATTCCTTGACCAGGAGTCTTCAGAGTAGTTGCACCTGTGTACATTTTGGGTACATTGGAGCGGAGTAAGGCTTCCTCAACTTCTCGAACTTGAGGAAATACGGTAATATCGGTTCGGTCGTCGACTTTCGACTCATTAACGAAGAGGTTGAATGCGTTACGATGACGAACAGATACCGGCCCAACGGTGTAATGACCACGGAGTGGGCATCGAACTGTATATCGCATTGTAGCAGATTGTCCAGGGCCGAGATTCATTCTCATTTGATTGATTCCTCTCCTCATCTTCATCTCGTGAGGGACATTATCGAATACCTCAAGTAATTGAGTACGGCGATAGGAATTATTGGTTATCGTGACTTCGACTAAGATATCGTCACCCTTGTAGACGTTTTGTGCAGAAATATTTCGAGTAATCTCAAGGTCTGAGTGACCGGTTACCCAGCCGTTTATCACCAAGAAGGCGATGAATGTTAGACCAATTATCATCAATTGGAAATGAGATATCATCATTCCAATCAATATCAAAGAAATGCCACTTGTCAGCATAATTGCGGCCTTACGTGTCCACATTAGGCATCACTCTCCTCTGTAGTTTGACCCCAAGCGCTGATTCGTTTGATTATTCCAACCAACTCGTCTGGCTTGTATCGTCTATCTTCAAAGATGAATTGGACTAACACTGGATCATCGACTATACGCTGCAACTCGGCCGCGGGTAATGCATCGAATTCCTCTCGAGACATCGTGTTGAGATTGCGAACCCGAGTCAATAATACCTGCCTAATTTTCTGGGGCCTTTGATAATATTCGTACCTTCGAGCATCACCGAATCCATAGTAGATAATACGGAATACGTGACGCCAGTCATCTGGATCATCCTTACGAATGAGGACCGCCTCTAGTACGATGAAGAGGGTTAGGAATAGAATTAGCATAGCCATCCAATCATTGGTAAAGTAGACTAGAATGTAGTATAGTAGATTGTAGGTATCGCCCATTGGAGTTTCCTGCTGGTGTCTTGACTCATCGAAAATGATGATGGCTTCTTCACCGGCATTTGTGCTTGTATTTCCGAGAAGTAGAGCTTCAGCGATAATATCCAGGGCCCACTTGCGATTATCATTTAGTGGGACAGAATCAGCGTAGGGACTAGCAGGTCCTGCATTGTATAGGGAATTGATTAGAACCGAACCGTCGCTGACAAAGTGAACTCTCCCGGAATCAGAATCTAGACACATTCTATCAACACAATATCTGACATATATAGCAAACGGACCTTGTTCATCACCTGCTATTCCTGCCGCCTCAAAGCCGACAGTTAGGTTGCCATCGTCATTTGTATCTAGATATGAATCAAGGGTGCTAGCACTAATGGCATAGCGATTCTCAGCGGGATTGAAGGCTCCCTCCTTCTCAAAGGCTGATGGAGAGTTTGTCAATAGGTTGTAGTTTTCCGTAAAGTCCCATTCACCAGTTTCTTGGTTCCATCTATGGGCACAAAGACCAACATTTTGTTCGGTAATAACGCCCCCGACATTCGGATCATATGGCTCATCATCAAGTAAATCGATTATCCCATCGAAATCAACATCACGCAAACATGGATGCATTGCCATTGCGACTGAACCAGAAGTAGAAGTGAAGTTGAATGCTGAGGTTTCGTTTACCCAAACGAAATTGAAGTCTAATTCTCGAGCCCATGCTTCCCCATCGTAGAGATGATGACCCGAATAAGTCAAACCATATTCATCGGCAAGACTTGCAGAGTAACCAAAATCATCCATCAACAGAAGTGTTCCACCAGTGTCAACAAAATCCCTAATTGCAGAAATCTCTGAACTAGTGTATCCATCTGCTTCTCGGAAATCGACTATGGTCTCGTCTCCAGTAAATTTGGGTAGAGAAATAGTATCTCTCTCCACTCCAGAGATAACGAAAATCGCCTGTTCTGGGTTATCGATTTCTGTAAGTAAAAGTGGGCTTGAAATTAATGCCGTAGTTTCAATTCCGAGATTTGACACCTCGTCTCTAAAACCGTTCAAATCATTCCAGTCACTGCCATATGCAGACTGCTGTTTTTCACCGGTTATAATGTAGGTTTGTAGAATTGAAAATAGAAGAATTCCTAGCATCAACCAGAATGCTGTGGTGATTGCAAGACGTCGAGTTTGTCTCGACGTTAGTCTCCTCATCCAAACGCGAGAATTCGCCATGCTGCAAGCCACCGTTCCTACGGAACGTCTGACGAGCCTCAACTACGACTTAAGACCGTTATTCATCGCTGAACGGAGCGTGCATCGACTCAACGGGCAAGTTGGATGTTCACACCGACCTCTGCAATCTCTTCAACTGGAACCGACAGTAGGCCTTCTACGGTTGGCCAAGGTAGCATTGCTGGATCCAAATCATTCTCAAGAGTAACCAGTATAGCAGTGATTCTTCCGCTAGACATATCGATTCTAAAATCTGCTAAAATTCCGAGTTTGTCAGAAGCTTGATCGACAACATTTCGTCCAAGAATTTCTCGGCCGAAAGTTGACGGCATTTCTTCACCTCAAACCGCTTCAATACCAGAAAGTGTGTCAGGCCGGCGACGTACCGATTCAAGACCGCTGGTTAGCATACCTTCCATGCGACCGTAGTACTCCATCATCTCATCGGTGATTGTAGGCCTGACTCTAGCAATTGCTTCCTCAAAGGCCTTCTTCGAGACTGATTTCTTTCCGGCTCGCATAGAGATTAGAGCAGCCTCTCGACAAATCGATTCTATATCGGCCCCAGTGTAATTATCAAGCTGACCCGCTAAATCATCAAGAGAGAATTTACCCAACGGCATATCCTTGGTATGAATTCGTAGAATTTCCTTACGAGAATCTGTATCAGGTGGTGGAATGTGTAGAACTCTCTCGAAGCGACCACTTCGGAGCAGAGCGGGGTCAATCATCTCTGGTCGGTTTGTCGCAGCAACTACGATTACACCCTCCATCGTCTCTACACCATCCATGCTGGATAATAATTGATTGACTACTCTATTCATCACATCTGAGCCTTCACCGGACATTGTGCGACGAACTCCTGCAATACTCTCAAACTCATCTAGGAAAATAATCGAAGGGCTAGATTGTTTAGCTTTCTTGAAGACCTCACGTACCGCTCTTTCTGATTCCCCAACCCATTTGGAGACCATTTCAGGACCTTTGATTGATATGAAGTTGGCCTTTGCTTCGTGAGCAATTGCCTTCGCAATCAATGTTTTTCCAGTTCCAGGTGCTCCGAATAATACGATACCACGAGGAGGATTGATTCCGAAATGATCGAACATCTCTGGCTGATTAAGTGGCCATTCGATGCTTTCTTTCAAGCGCTCCTTTACTTCTTCCAGACCACCTACTTGTTCCCAAGATACCTCGGGTACCTCTACGTAGATTTCACGAAGAGCACTTGGTTCAATTTCCTTTATAGCCTCACGGAAATCAATCATTTTGACTTCCATCTTTTCTAAAACTTCGGCTGGAATTTGCTCCTCATCGAGGTCTATTTCTGGCAAATATCGGCGCAGGGCCTTCATCGCGGCTTCTCTAACTAAGGCAGAGATATCTGCGCCGACGAATCCGTAGGAATTATCCAGTAACCAATCCATATCGAAGTCGTCACTGATTGGCATACCTCTAGTGTGAATGTTGATGATTTCCTCTCGACCATTCTTGTCGGGAACACCAATTTCCAATTCTCTATCAAATCGACCTGGTCGCCTCAAAGCAGGGTCTATTGCATCTCGTCGATTTGTTGCACCTATTACAACTACATTATCTCGGCCTTGCATTCCATCAAGAAGAGTGAGGAGTTGTGCGACAACTCTGCGCTCAACTTCACCAGAGACGTCTTCACGCTTTGGAGCGATTGAATCCAATTCGTCGATAAAAATGATTGCCGGAGCATTTGCGGTAGCTTCATCAAAGATTTCACGCAGTTGCTTTTCACTCTCTCCATAATATTTCGAGATTATTTCGGGCCCGTTTATCGATGTAAAGTGAGCCTGTGTTTCAGAGGCTACGGCTTTCGCAATCAGAGTCTTACCGGTTCCAGGAGGCCCATGCAATAGAACTCCTCTAGGTGGGTCGATTCCTAATCTGCGGAATAGAACGGGGTGTTTCAATGGAAGCTCAATCATCTCACGAACTTTTTGCAATTGATCTCCTATGCCTCCAATATCCTCGTATGTGATACTTGAGACTTCGGCGTCTTCACCCTCATCGACTGCCTCTTCTTTGATGATAATCTCAGTATCAGGCAACACCTGGACAATACCCTTTGGACTTGTTTGGACTATCTGGAAGGGCAATGCTTCAGCAAATAGAGTCATTCCTGGAATGAATATTCGATCACCAGATACTACGGGTCTTTTGTTCAATCCTCGACGGGCAAATCCCTCGATTCCAGGCCCAAATCGAACCTTTTGTTGCTTGGCCATAACTGGACTTAGTATGAGTCTTGTACATGGCTGAGCTTCGACTTTCCTTACTGTGACTCGATCACCTAGAGAAACACTAGCATTTTTGCGGATAATTCCGTCAATTCGAATTACACCAAGGTTCGCATCTTCGGGCCGACACCTCCAAACTATTGCGGCGGTAGAACGTTCACCCTCAATCTCGATTATATCTCCGGGTTTGAGGTTCAATTCGTTGTCAAAAGGCACTCTTGCTCTGCCATGACCGACGTCGCTAGGGATTGCTTTGGCTACTCTGAGTTTCAATTCTTTGTCGGATTCCTCTGCCATATTCACCCTCCTCGTAACATCGTGTCGACATCGGAGGTAGTTAAACCCCCCAATTACCAATTGTCAAATCTGGTAATTCAGTTATCGGAATCACGAATAGCGATGCGGTGGTTTCATTGCTACTTCTCGATTCGCGCGAAGCATGACCCACGTTCTCGAGACTGGATTCGAATACATGGAAGCGAATAACCCGAATGGATCTCCGAAGATCAGAGGTTACAACATAATCAACGGTAAGCTAACTCTTGCTAGTGATGGGGGAACTTACGAAAGCGCTAATCCGGCATGGTTAGATGATTGTCTAGGAGAGTTTCCTCTCTCAACCAAAGAAGATGTACACGATGCTCTAAGAGCAGCTCGTGCGGCATTTCCTGATTGGGCCGGTACACCTGCTCCAACTCGCGGTCAAATAATTGGTAATATGGGTAGGTTATTGATGGAGCACAAAGACGATCTTGTTCGTCTGCAGGCTCGTGAAATTGGTAAGACATTGAAAGAATGTGGTGGTGAAATTCAGGAGGCTATTGACACATGTCTCTTCTTCCAATCAGAAGGTCGCAGACTATATGGTCAGACAGTCAACTCAGAGTTACCGAACAAAGAATTGTTCACCTACCGTAGACCATTGGGGGTTTGTGGAATAATCAATTCTTGCAACTTCCCCTCAGCAGTCCCGTTCTGGAAGATGATTCCAGCAATTATGTGCGGCAATACCTGCGTTTGGAAGTCCCCTCAAGATTCACCTCTACTTTCTTTCGCCCTAGCGCGTGTGATGCACGAAGCAGGATTACCGGATGGTGTAATTAATCTGGTACATGGAAATGGTAGTGGAGCAGGTCAAGCACTGGTTGATTCAGCCGATTTAGGGATGCTAGACAAAATCTCATTCACGGGTAGTACCGCAGTCGGTAAGATGATTGGAGAAACTTGCGGCCGTAATCTTGTTAGTGCTTCCTTAGAACTAGGAGGAAAGAACCCCCTCGTAATAATGCCTTCCGCAAATATGGAAAATGCTGTTGAGGGTGCCTACTGGGCGGGATTCGGAACTGCAGGACAGCGTTGTACTAGCCTAGGAAATTTGATTATTCACGAAGACATCTATGATGAGTTTGTTGAACGATTTATGGAGAAGGTGAAATCCACTTCGATTGGTGATTCGATGCGTCATGAGGGAGTACTGTATGGTCCAATGCTATCCGAAAGATATGCAGTTGATTTCATGCAAGGTGTCGATATGTGTGAAAATAGCGGTGCTAACAAAATTTGGGGAGAAGGTCGAATTACAAATGACAACAAGCCAGATAGTTTCCATGGTGATGCTGGCGAAGGTATCTACATGTGGCCTCATGTCTATGTGGATGTTACTGAGGATATGGAGTGTTTCCATGAAGAGATTTTCGGACCACTAGTAACTATTGTCAAGGCCCGTGATTTCGATCATGCATTGCACTTGGCAAATGCTTCGCCCTATGGATTGTCCTCTGCAATTTACACCAATGATAGACTCGAAGCCTATCGCTACAAGACTGGGATTAAGGCAGGCATGACTGGAATTAACAACTCGACAACTGGAGCTGAGGCTCACCTACCATTTGGAGGAGTCAAGGGTAGTGGAAACGGAACACGTGAATCCGGAATTTGGGTAATCGAAGCCTACTCCTACTGGCATGCGGTAAATGATGAGTTATCTGGAAAGTTACAACTTGCTCAGATGGATGTTGATGAAATAGAGATGGAAGAAGCGGACGCAGATTACGGCGCACTTGCTTGATTAGGGGTTATCTAAATGGAAATTTCTAGAGAATTTGTTCGTACTGTTGTATTTGTTCTAGGACCGATGGTACTTGCATCTTACGTCATAGGAGTACGCCGCGCAGATGACCCAATGGCACTTTGGGGTGGTATACCTGAATCTTGGAGAACCCTGAATGTCACCTGTATGTTCATCTCCGCTATTGGATTCCTCATCGTCTTCCATCAACTTCTCTTTGGATGGGAGTCTTCTGTTGTTGAAGGTGTAGGATGGCCTTGGAGTGGAGAAGTTTCTGATGGTGGATATCAGAGATTATTGGTCGCCTTCTTACTAGTGCTGATACCTTCCATGTTCTGGCTTGAATTGACGTCCCTTCACATACGGATGGATGCAGTTTGGTCACAGTGGTTGGTGATTAGTTGTCTGTGGCTCGTCGTGACTGGAAACTTGTTGCTGATTTTATTTGGCTGGAGTGCTTGGCAGAGCGATGCATCCGGAAGCTCAATTCTGCCATTGATTGGAGCCTCTATGCTTGGAATCCAAGTAATCATCAACGATGGAATCCTGTGGGTATGGAAATACCCATGGTAATCAGAGTACGTCGAAATTAGAATAATTTAAGGAAAAATTAATTCTCCACATTCTGGACATTTTAGCCCCGGTAAGAATGCGCCAGGCATATATCCACAATTGAGGCAAATCGAACTGGTTAAATCGTCAATCATCTGCTAAATCCCCTCAATTAGCCAGAAGGGGGGGTGGTATTGAACCTACGGATTTTGAACAATCGCGAGAGACTCCTGACGTGGTGGAATGCAATTACTTATTGCTGTCGAACTGCGCGTTTAGATTGTCAGGTGCGTGCATGAGTCAGGGCATCACTTTCCCACTCCCGATGAAGAAGGGATTTGGAGCAACAGATAGAGTCGATAAATGGTGGAAAGGACCCACTGCAATGGCTGCTTATCTTGGTTTTATGATACTCTATGCAACATGGCGAGGATTCATGGAAGCC
>Ga0209036_1000715_pt1 | contig 14277 bp, 13 predicted proteins | sample MarorgKNORR_S2LV_3_FD_188222 | JGI IMG/M metagenome (GOLD analysis project Ga0209036, IMG submission 188222) | Marine microbial communities from the Southern Atlantic Ocean, analyzing organic carbon cycling - DCM_A/KNORR_S2/LV (SPAdes) (version 2) | ecosystem: Environmental > Aquatic > Marine >... | reverse complement strand
CCAATAATTGGCAATGTTCCTTTTGAAAACTTTTTAATCAAACTTATTATTTCGTTACTTCTTGACTGAAGAGGTCTTCCGCTTAATCCGCCAGCTTCATTAGTTAGTGACTTTTTGGATTTCAGATTATCTCTTTGAATTGTCGTATTTGTACAGATAATTCCATTTAATTTTAAATTCATTGAAAGCTTAACAATACTCTTTATATCAGAGTCATTCAAGTCTGGTGAAATTTTTAAAAGTATTGGTTTATTTGATCTGGATTTATTTTCAACTAGAATTGGAATTAAAATACTTTTTAGTTTATCTACATTTTGTAAATCCCTCAAATTTGGTGTATTTGGCGAGCTCACATTTATTGCAAAATAATCAACGTATTCATACAATTTCTTAAAACTAATTAAATAATCATTTTTTGCATTTTCATTTGCAGTAAGTTTATTTTTTCCAATATTTCCTCCAACAATTACATTATTATTTTTTTTTAATCTACTAACTACTTTATCAACTCCTACATTATTAAAACCAAGTCTATTAATCAATGCTTGGTCTTTTTCTAATCTAAACAGACGTTTCTTTGGGTTTCCGCGCTGGGGAACTGGTGTAACAGTCCCAATTTCAACAAAACCAAAGCCAATTTGTGACATTTGATCAACCAACTCAGCATTTTTGTCGAAACCTGCAGCTAATCCTACAGGATTAGGAAAATTAATACCAAAGAGATTCCTTTCAAGCTTCTTTTGTTCCTCTTTATTAAAATAGTAAAATTGTGACCTGAGGAAAAGTAAGGGTTTGAAAACCTTAAGAAGGCTAACCACGATGTGATGAACAGTTTCTGGATCAAATGAAAAAAAAAAGGGTTTTAAAAATTTATTCCAGATAAAGTCTTCAAAATTATTTTTTTGGACTTGATTGTTGTTAGTTGATCTTCTTTGTCTGTGTTCAGAATTTGAAGATTCTGACATATTATGTTTTTTTATTGATTTTTGATGACATTTCAAGTGAAATAGCTGAAACCTCGTACCTAATTTTTCCAGCCATTGTTTGAATTACACATGAGTCATTACCTTCTTTTATTTCTACTATTTTTCCGTGCAAACCACTTTTAGTTACAATTCTTGATCCAACCTTGAGTTCAGAAAGAAATTTTTTTTCTTTTTTTTGCCTCCTCATTTGAGGAAAAATCATTAGGAAAAAAAACCCTACCAACATCAAGGTAAGGGGTATAAGTGAACTATCCATTTTTAATTTTAATTTTTTGGTAACACAAATGCTTTAATATTAATTAATTCTTTTCCTTTTGATGTGTTAGTGACTAATGTTACTGTTTTTCTTTGCATTCCTGGTTTATTTGACGAATCGAATTTAACTTTTATTGTATTTGACTCTCCTGGTTTTATGGGGACGTCCCTAGGATAGTCAGGAACGGTACATCCGCAACTTCCAGAAGCATTAGAGATTATCAGATCAGACTTTCCAGAATTAGTAAACTGAAATGTTGTTTCAACAATTTCACCATCATTGATTTGTCCAAAGTCATGGCTAGTTTTATTAAATTCTATCACAGGGTAGTCAAATGAACTATTTATTCTTTCAACAGCCGATTGAACATTTTCTTTTTTTATTTTTTTTGAAGGATCAGAATCACAAGAAATAAAAAAAATTAAAATTGAAAAAAAGGCTGAACTTTTAAAAAGTTGCACTAATATTTTTATTGAATCCATTATGGCATTTTTATGTAGATCAAAAGTAATAAATTATTTATTTCCTTTTTTGTTTTTATTAATTAGTCCTTTTTGTTGAAATTTCTTAGCGAGTTTGTCCAAAATTCCGTTTAAAAACACATTACTCTTGGTGCTTGAAAAATCCTTTGCTATGTCTATATACTCATTTATGGACACCTTAACAGGTATATCCTTAAAATAAAGGAATTCCGAGAAACACATTTTTAATAAAACCATATCAATTTTTGCAATCCTTTCAACATCCCAATTATCAATTACATTAATAATCTCGGTTTTAATAAATTCATCATTTTCTATATTGTGTTCAATTAATTTTTTTCCAAAGTTTGAGTCCTTTTTATTTTTATAAATCGATTTAAATAGAATTGATTTAGAATGTTTTTTGATCTTTTTTAAATTAATTAAAATTAAGCTATTAACAAGTGCAAAGTCATTAGGCCATGACAAATAGGATTCTTCAATGAAATCGTATAATTTCTGGTCAGAAGCTATTACTTTTTTAAAAATCAAAATGATTTGTTTTCTTTCTGATTCAAAGTCAAGATTTAGTTCTTTTTCATTATTAAACATGCCTTTGTTTTCAATTTTTTTTACTAGACTTTTTAGATGATCAGGATATTCAGACCAATATCTAACGTTATAAAGTTTTATTTTTTCATCTAAGATACTGTTAGATGTAATTTTATTTAAGAAAGTATTTTTTGAAACGTTTAAATAAAAATAAAAACTTTTATCTTCGAGAAACTTTTTTTTGCTTGTTTCCAACCTATCGTCACAATGATCTTTAAATTCAGTGAAAAATGAAATCATTAAAACATATAAATGGTAAAAACTTTCTGTAGAGTTTTTGAATAATGCTAATTGATGTTCAACTTGTTTGTCATTTGAATTTTCATAGGAATAAATTATTTCCATTGCTTTAATTCTTAACTGACGTCGGTTTAGCATTTAAAAGAACTTTAATTGCAAAATTAATTTATTTTAATAAACAACAATAAAAATAATTGATAAGCAAAACTGTATATTTGAATCACAAAATTCAAATGAAAGAATTACGCTATTTAAACAAATATTTATTTAAGTACAAAAAAAGAATTTTATTAGGGTTATTAATTACAATTATCGCCAGGATTTTTGCATTAATTACACCAAATTTGATAGGAGATTCTATAACCATACTTGAAAATTTTTTTATAACAAACTCAGTCAATGACGACTTAGTAAAGACTAAACTTTTACAAAATATTTTAATAATTGTAGGATCTGCTTTCTTGGCTGGATTTTTCACTTTTATAATGAGACAAATGCTAATTAATGTTTCACGTTTTATAGAATTTGATTTAAAAAACGAGATTTACAGAAAGTATCAAGAACTTAATTCAGAATTTTATAAAAAAAATAGAACTGGAGATCTTATGAACAGGGTTAGCGAAGACGTTAGTAAGGTTAGAATGTATATTGGGCCAGCCATTATGTATACAATAAATACTGTAACACTTTTTATAATTGTTGTCACCTACATGTTAGTTGTAGCACCAAAACTTGCGTTTTATACACTGCTTCCTCTTCCTTTTTTATCATTACTTATTTATTTTATTAGTGTAAAAATCAATACAAAAAGTAAAATAGTACAGGAATTTTTGTCAAAACTAACTACTTATACTCAGGAATCATTTAGTGGAGTTAAAATAATTAAAGCTTATACTATTGAGGGCAGTATTAATAAAAAGTTAAAATTTTTAGCATCTGAATGCAAAGACAAAAACATGTCATTAGCAAAAATTCAAGCTTGGTTTTTTCCACTAATGATACTGTTAATTGGAATAAGCAATATCATTGTTGTTTACATTGGAGGAATACAGTATATGAAAGGTATAATTGAGTTAGGAATTTTAGCAGAGTTTATAATTTATGTAAACATGCTGACATGGCCTGTGGCAACTGTAGGCTGGGTTTCTTCAATAATTCAACAAGCTGAGGCATCACAAAAAAGAATTAATGAGTTTTTAAAAAGCGATTCTATTGTGAAAACCAGTGAGGGATTTAAATATAAAATTCATGGAAAAATTGAATTCAAAAAGGTACAGTTCATGTATCCAGAAACAAAAATTTTAGCTCTAAATGAAATCTCATTTAGAATAGACAGGAATAGTTCTTTAGCAATAATGGGGGAAATTGGTTCAGGAAAGAGCACTATTTTGGACTTAATTTGTGGTGTAAATGACCCCTCAAAAGGAGATATTTATATTGATGACAGAAATTTAAAAAAACACAATATTGATAATTTGAGAAGTTATATTGGATTTGTTCCACAAAACTCTTTTCTATTTTCAGATACAATTGAAAACAATATTCGTTTTGGAAATGAAAACGCAGATTTAAAAGAAATTAAAAAAGTTTCAAAATGGACATGTATTCTAAATGATATAGAAAAATTTAATAAAAAATTTAAAACAATTCTGGGAGAAAGAGGAGTAAACCTGTCTGGTGGTCAAAAACAAAGAATATCAATATCAAGGGCGCTAATTAAAGATCCCAAAATTTTAATTTTGGATGACAGCTTATCTTCTGTTGACACTGAAACCGAAGAACAAATAATAAAAAATATTTGTTCAATTAAAAAGAATTTTACTTTGATTATGACAACCAATAGGATTTCGTGTGCAAAGAACTTTGATAATATTTTAATCGTTCAAAATGGAAAAGTTACTCAGTTTGGTAATCACAATGACTTGATTAAAAAAGATGGGTATTATAAAGAAATTTATAGATTTCAATCAAGTCACAAAGAAATTATTTAGATATTTGGATGGTTGATTATTTTTATTCATTTTTGGTATATAATTTAACATTATGGAAGAAAAAAAATATAATGATGCTGAAGACATTTACTCAAAAATTTTAAGAGCTGGAAGAAGAACTTATTTTTTTGATGTCAGATCAACAAAAGCTGGTGATTATTACTTAACTATTTCTGAAAGTAAAAAATTCACAAATGAAGATGGGAGTTTTTATTTTAAAAAACATAAAATATATTTATACAAAGAAGATTTTCATGGTTTTAATGAACTTTTAGCCGAAATGACAAAGTATATCATTGATGAAAAAGGATTGGAAGTTATAAGTGAAAGACATCAAAAAGATTATGTAAAACCAGACCACGAATCTCAAGAGGATGAGTCATCCAAAGTAGATTTAAATGAAAATGATCCTGACAATATTTAAGTCTAAAAATGAAAAAATTTTTTATAATATTTTTTTTTATTAGCCTAAACTCTGCAAGTCAAGAAAATCTAGATCTCACTTATTACTTTAAAAACCAACAAAATTTCGATCAAAAAATTCCTAAACCAAAATCTTATACATTAGGAAAAGAAGAAATTGGAAAAAGTCATATCAGCCATGACAGATTGGTCAGGTACATGGAAATACTAGCTGAAAAATCTGACAGAATTGAAATTTCCAAGACTGGTGAGAGTTTTGAGGGTAGACCTCTAATTCTTCTCACAATTACATCTAAAAAAAATCATGATAGGATTGAAGAAATAAGAACAAACCATTTGAATTTGAACTCTTCAAATGAAATACAAAATGATTTTAAAAATATGCCAGCTGTTATTTACCAGGGTTACTCGATCCATGGAAATGAACCGAGCGGAAGTAATGCGGCAATGCTTTACGCTTATTATTTAGCTGCCAACAATAATCCAGCTCATTTAAAAACTTTAGATAATGTTGTGATTTTACTAGATCCAGCAATGAATCCTGACGGATTACAAAGGTTCGCTAACTGGGTTAATACAAATAAGAGTGAATATTTAAATCCAGACAGTTACGATAGGGAATTTAACGAAAATTGGCCTAGAGGAAGAACAAATCATTACTGGTTTGACATGAACAGAGACTGGCTTCCAGTTCAACTCCCCGAATCTAGAGCTAGAATAAAAACATTCCACAAATGGTCTCCAAATGTAGTCACAGATCATCATGAGATGGGAACAAATTCAACATTTTTTTTTCAGCCTGGAATAAAATCTAGAGTTAACCCTCTAACACCTGATCAAAATCAAATTTTAACTGCTAAAATCGGAGAATATCATGATAAAAGATTAAGTGAAATTGGGTCTCTTTTTTACAGTGAGGAAGATTACGATGATTTTTATTATGGAAAAGGGTCTACATTTCCTGATATTAATGGAAGCATAGGTATACTTTTTGAACAGGGAAGCTCCAGAGGTCATTTACAAAATAGTGTTAACGGCTTAGTTTCATTTCCTTTCACAATAAAAAACCAACTAATAACCTCACTTTCAACATTGGAAGCATCTTTTGAAATGAAAGATGTTCTTCTTAAATACCAAAGTGATTTTTTTAAAAAATCTAGAGAGCAAGCCTATAAATTAAAAGATCAGTTCTATTTAGTAAACGGAAAAAAAGATGAATCAAAACTTTTTCATTTTCATGAAATTCTTAATAGACATGGAATAGTTACACAAATTTTAGATGAAGAAAAAACAATAGATAACATAGTCTATGAAACAAATAATAGCTTGTTAGTTCCAATGAACCAAAATAAAATAAAGCTCGTTCAAGCAATGTTTGAAACGCGTAAAAGTTTTAAAGACAGTTTATTTTATGATGTTTCTGCTTGGTCTTTTCTTCATTCCTTCAATTTGAACTTTACAACTTTCAAATCGAAAAAAAATTATAAAAAAGCGCAACTAAAAAAACCAGAGGGAAAAATAGTATCTAAATCTGACTATGCGTACGTCTTTCCTTGGCATGATTATTATGCTCCTAAAGTACTTTACAAGCTACTTGACAAAGGAATGAGAGTGAAGGTTGGAACAGAACCATTTAGTATTAGAGGTAAAGATTTTGATTATGGTTCACTACTTATTCATTTAAAAAATCAAAAGTATTCTATTTCAGAAATCAATAATATTATTGACTCTATTTCCAAAGAAAGCGGAGTAAACTTTTACGGTTTTAGTTCTAGTACAACCAAAGGAATAGATTTTGGAAGCAACAAGTTTCAAAATCTCACCAAACCAAATATTGCTTTAGTAGTAGGCGATGGTGTCAACAGCTATGATGCTGGGGAAATATGGCATTTGATGGATACAAGGTTTGAAATTCCAATCACGAAAATAAAGTCTTCAATTTTATACAACTATGATCTTTCAAAGTACAACACTATTATTATGGTTAATGGGGCTTATAATTACGATAATAAAACAATTGACAAATTAAAAAACTGGATAAATAGTGGTGGTAATCTTATAGGGTTTCGCAATACTATAGAATGGTTAAATAGGAATAATTTTATTAAACTTAGTTATAATAAAAATTTAGCGTCAACTAAAGATTTAAAATTTAAAGATATTAGAAACCATTTTGGATCTCAGTTAACCAGTGGAGCAATTTTTAATGCAGAGCTTGATATCTCTCATCCCATTAACTTTGGTTTTATTGACGAAAGTTTAGCTATGTTCAGAAACACAAACATCTATATCAAAAACGACTCTATTGGATATAATAATCCAATTAAGTATGCAAAATCTCCATTATTAAGTGGATATATTTCAAAACAAAACTCTAAATCAATTGAAAACTCTAGGCCATTTGTTTCCAAAAGAAGTGGTAAGGGTAGAGTTAGTGTTTTTACAGATAATACAAATTTTAGAGGGTTTTGGTATGGAACAAACAAGCTTCTGTTAAATGCTATTTTTTTTGATAGCTTGATGTTTTAGGTTTTTTTAAATCTGAATCCTGAAATGGTCTTAACAATAAATCATCAATCATTTGATTTTTTTCTTTATTAAAAAAGGTGTCGACACCATAAATTATTTTTGAAGTGTCTAAGTGTTTGTGTGTACCAAACATCCTATCCCAAAAAGAAAATATATTCCCATAATTTGAATCTGTGTATGGCATTACAAAATGATGGTGAACTTTATGCATGTTTGGAGAAACAATAAAATAACTAATAACTTTATCTAAATTATTTGGAAGTTTAATATTAGCATGATTAAATTGAGATAAAACTAAAGATAATGACTGATACAAAAAAACAATTCCAATGGAAGTGCCTATTAAAAAAACACCCAATAAAGTAAATAAAAATCTGATAATACTTTCAAGGGGGTGATGTCTGTTGGCTGTGGTTGTGTCAACATTGTGGTCAGAATGATGGACAAGATGTATTTTCCACAAAAACCCAACTTTATGTTGAATCAAATGAGGTATATAAGCTCCGATTAAGTCAAGAAATAAAACTCCTAAAAAAATGTGAAAAGTTAAAGGTAAATTACCAATCCAGTTCAATAATCCAAAGTTATTTTCTGATACCCAATCCGCAGTTTTAAGCAATAGAAAAGCTAATGAGAAATTAACCAAAATTGTTGTAAATGTAAAAAAGAAATTAGGTATTGAATGCTTTATTTTTTTATAATCAAAATTGAAAAGGGGTATTATTGATTCAATCGACCAAAAAAAAGTAATACCAAAAACTAATAAAAGTGATCTTTCAAAAGAATCTATATTTTCAAAAAAATAAATAATGTCATTCATTGTTAAAATTATACTGCAATTTATGTAATTTCATTAAAAATTAAAATATTATGGCCAGAACCCCTTCAAATATGGTACCGATTGGATTTAAAGCACCATCATTTAAGTTGAAAGATTCAATAAGTAATTGTATGTATAGCTCTGATGATCTATTTGGAAAAAAATGTACTTTACTAATGTTTATTTGTAATCACTGTCCATTTGTTATCCATGTAAATTCTGAAATAGTAAAAATTGCTAATGATTATTTTTCTAAAGACTTTAAAGTTATTGCAATTTCAAGTAACGATATAAAAAATTATCCACAAGATTCTCCAGAATTAATGAAAAAAACAGCTCAAGAACAAGGTTATTCGTTTCCATATCTTTACGATGAGGATCAATCAGTAGCTAAAAACTATGATGCTGCTTGTACACCTGACTTTTACATATTTGATGGTAAAAGAGAACTTGTTTACAGAGGACAAATGGATGATTCTCGACCAGGAAATGAAATTCCAGTGACAGGAAAAGACATTAGAGATGCTTTAGATTCTATAATAAATGGAAAAGAAATAAATTCAAACCAGAAGCCAAGTATTGGGTGTAATATAAAATGGATAAATTAAATAAGTTCAACTTCAAATATTAGTGTTGCTTTGGGTGGAATCACACCGCCTGCCCCGCTATCTCCATATGCTAAATGCGGAGGAATTACAAAAGTTGCTTTGTCACCAACTGACATCAAAGAAATGCCCTCATCCCAACCACTAATAACCTGACCAGTTCCTAATACAAATTCAATTGGGCTGTTCCTTGTGTATGATGAATCAAAAACAGTATCATCTATTAGTTTACCTGTATAGTGAACTTTAACATTTTCGCCTTTTTTAACTTTTTTCCCAGAACCGTTTTTTAATATTTTGTACTTCAATCCAGATTTAGTTTCATTGAAGCCAGATGTAATTTTTAAAACATTTTCTTTTTCAAATTCAACTTGTTTTTTTCTCTCTATTTCTTTTAATTTTTTGTTTTCAGTAAAAATTTTTTCAGCATCCCAAATCTTAGCATGATCTCCATTTCTTAAGATTCTGATTTTTTTAATCAAATCGCCTTGTTCAATTAAATTAACTATATCTAGACCTTCAACAACTTCACCAAATACAGAATGTTTATTATCCAACCAGTCAGTCGGAACATGTGTAATAAAAAATTGACTTCCATTAGTATTTTTACCAGAATTAGCCATTGAAAGAATACCTGCTTTATCATGTTTCAAGCTGTCTACAAACTCATCATCAAATTTATATCCAGGATCTCCGGTACCATTTCCAATTGGACAACCACCCTGTATCATAAAATTATTTATTACTCTGTGAAACTTTAGCCCATCATAAAATGGTGTTTCATTTTTCTTTATACTATTTCTAATTTTTCCCTCGCAAAGACCTACAAAGTTAGCAACAGTCAATGGAGTTAGCGTGTAGTGAAGATTTACTAAAATATGTCCCTTGCTGGTTTCTATTTTAGCGTAAATACCATTTTTATTAATCATTTTTTATTAAAGTTTGCAATTTAAAATAATGATTGTAAAAAACAAAGATTAATTAGATATATCGTTAATGAACTTTATTCTGTATAATTTTAGATCAATCTCCTCATATTCTCCTTCAAATTCCTTAACGGCTAAATTAAGATCATCCGAGTCCGATTCAATAAAATAATCATAAAGTTCTTCTTGTTGATCTTCGTCAAAAATTTCATCAATCATGTAATCGATATTAAGCCTAGTTCCAGAAAAAACTATTGTTTGCAGTTCAGTAATAAGGTCAGAAAGATCAATTCCTCTTGAATCAGCTATGTCTATTGGCTGGAGTTTACGGTCAATACTTTGTATAATAAATAGTTTTAAAGATGAATTTGAGCCAGTTGTTTTTACTATAATGTCGTCTGGTCTTTCAATTTGGTTAATTGTTACATAATTTTCAATTAATTCAACAAATGAACTTCCAAACTTTAAAGCTTTACCATCACCAACTCCGTTTATATTTTTTAATTCTTCAGTATTTATTGGATACTTTATAGACATTTCCTCAATTGAGTACTCTTGAAAAATGGCATATGGGGGAATTCCTTTTGATTTTGCAATTCTTTTTCTTTCTGAAATTAGCATGGAAAACAATTTTTTATCAAATACATAATCATTTTCGATTGATCCAACTTGTACATTTGAATCCTTAAAATCGTGATTTTTTGTAATATAAAAATCATATGGTTGTAAAAGGTAATTCATTGATTCCTGATTTAATTTTATAACTCCATAAGATTCAACTACCTTATAAATCATTTTTTTTACAAGCATATGTCTTAAAAGTGAATTCCAAAAAATTGAGTCGTGTTTCTTACCTAATCCAAAAAATTTATTTTTATCCATTTCATGAGACCTGGTAAGATTTGTGTGATCACCTATTAGACAGGCAATTAAATCTTTCATTTTATATTGCTGGTTGGTATTCTTAATTAATTGTATGACTAATTTCAGCTCATCATTTACTTTAATTTTATCTTTTGGATCAGTCATGTTGTCATCCATCATTGCACCATCGCCATTAACTTCGTCAAATGATTCACCAAAATAATTTAAAAGAAATTTTCTTCTAGACATCGAAGTTTCACAATATGCAGCCATTTCATCAAGTAATGATAAGTTTTGTTCTTTTTCAGAAACAGATTTATTGGACAAAAACTTTTCTAACTTTTCGATGTCTTTATATGAATAAAAAGATAAACAATGCCCCTCACCCCCATCACGACCAGCTCGACCAGTTTCTTGATAATAACTTTCTAAACTTTTTGGAATATCATAGTGAATTACATACCTAACATCTGGTTTATCGATACCCATTCCAAATGCAATTGTAGCAACCACTACGTCACAATCTTCCATTAAAAACATGTCTTGATTTTTTTCTCTAATCTTCCTGTCAAGGCCAGCGTGATATGGGACAGAATTTATTCCATTTACTACTAAAAACTCATTAAGCTCATTAACACCTTTTCTAGATAGACAGTAAATAATACCACTTTGTTTATCTCTTTTTTTTATGAATGAAATAATCTCCTTATTGATATTGTCAGTTTTTTGTCTAACCTCATAAAATAAATTAGGTCTGTTAAAAGAAGCTTTAAAATCAGAAGCGTTAGTTATTCCCAAATTTTTTAAAATATCATCCTTTACTTTTGGAGTTGCGGTAGCTGTCAAAGCAATTACAGGCAAGTTTTTTTTTATATTACCAATCAATGTTTTTAGATTTCTATAATCTGGCCTAAAATCATGGCCCCACTCTGAAATACAATGTGCTTCATCGATTGCAAAAAAAGAAATATTAGTTTTTTTAAGAAAATCTACATAATCTAATTTTGAAAGTGATTCTGGAGCTACATAAAGTAATTTTGTTATTCCATTTAGTACATCACTTTTTACATTTCTAATTTGAGAACTATTGAGCGATGAGTTCAAAACATGAGCGATGCTATCACTGGACGAAATTCCTCTTATAACATCGACTTGGTTTTTCATTAGGGCAATTAATGGCGAAACTACAACTGCAGTTCCTTGACAAAGAAGAGCTGGTAATTGAAAACATAATGATTTTCCAGCTCCAGTTGGCATTATTACAATTGCACTTTTTTTATTTAATAAAGTTTCTATGATTTGTTTTTGATCCCCTTTGAACGATGAAAAACCAAACTTTTTCTTTAATTCAAATTCTAAATCAAAATCAGGCATCGATTATTTCGTAATAAGGTATTTTGTACCTTTGTCTAATAAATATAATATTAAAAGGTCATTAAAAAAATTATTTTGGATTCAAAATTTGATGTAATAAAGAGGGCTGTTGAAACAATTGATAATCAAAGTAAATCAATAAAAAAAATTTCTGAATACATCGATGATGATTTCAAAAATTGTATTGAATTTTTACATACAATTAAGGGAAGAATAGTTGTTACTGGAATAGGTAAGAGTGCAATTATAGGAATGAAAATTGTTGCTACTTTAAATTCTACTGGATCACCAGCAGTTTTTATGCATGCAACCGAAGCATTGCATGGAGATTTAGGGATCATTCAAAATAATGATGCTGTAATATTAGTTTCAAAAAGTGGAAATACTAATGAAATAAAAGATTTGGTCCCTTTTCTCAGGAATTCAAAAATCACACTAGTTGCAATAACATCTGATAAGAACTCATTCTTATCTCAAAACTCCGACTATTTTATAAAGTGTTTTGTAGAAAAAGAAGCTGGCTCTAATAATTTAGCACCAACAAGCAGCACAACTGCTCAATTAGTAATTGGAGATGCTATCGCAATCTGTTTATCTGAGCTCAAAGGATTTGATAAAACTGATTTTGCTAAATTTCATCCAGCAGGTATTTTAGGTAAAAAATTAAATTTAAAAGTTAAAGATTTATTAGATAAAGATGTTAAACCAATGGTTAATGTCAATTGTGGAATCAAAGAAATAATAGGAGAAATTTCACAAAAAATGTTAGGAGCAACCGCTGTTGTTGAAAATGAAAAAATTGTTGGAATCATCACAGATGGGGATCTCCGAAGATTTTTAAATCGAAATTTAGAAATAGTGAATGCAAAATCTAAAAACTTAATGTCTGCTCACCCTATTTCAATTGGTCCAAATGTATTAGCTACTAAAGCATTATCAATTATGAACAAAAGGAAAATTTCTCAATTATTGGTAGTTGATGACTTAAAATATATTGGAATAATCCATATTCATAAAATTTTAAAAGAAGGTATTGAGTGATGAAAAAAAACAGAATTGATGAAATGTCTTTTCTTGATCATTTAGAAGAACTGAGATGGCACTTAATTAGATGTGTATTGGCAATCCTTTTATGCGGCGGAATCGCATTTCTTTCTAAAGATTTTATTTTTAATGAAATACTGTTTGGACCAAGAAATACAGATTTTTTTACTTATGATTTATTATGTAAACTATCAAATACAATTGGATTGGATGATAGTTTCTGTATAAACGAAATGCCTTTCAGAATTCAAAGCAGGACTATGTCAGGACAATTTTCTGCACATATTTGGATGTCAATTACATTTGGTTTTATAATTTCCTTCCCTTACATAATCTACCAATTTTGGAGTTTTATTAGTCCAGGACTTTATCAAAACGAAAAAAAAAGTGCAAGAGGATTTATAACAATTTCATCAATTGCACCCTGATACCAGGATTCTTCTGCATCCACTAAAATTTTAATTTGATTTTCAAATGCTGTTTTACATATAATATCAAATCTATCAACTATCCTATCATAAAGACCCTTCTCAAAATCTGATAATTCTTTTTCTTCTGTAACTTTATTAAGTATATCAGAATTAGCGATAGCAGTTGGTTTAAAAACAGTAAAATCTAATATATCTTTTGAAGCAGCAAATTCTATTGAACTAACTATTTCTTTTAATGAATTATCATAAGTTTTTTCATTCTCTAGTCCCTCAACAGAGTAATGAAGATAACTTTTAACGTTTTTATCATTAAGTTTCTCTACTGTCCTGTATGATTCTTGAAGATTTTCTCCTGAGCAAAATTGACGAAAAACAGTAGCTCTAACAATAAATAAAACTGGTAATTTTAACTTTATACTAAGTTCTAGTATATTTTTACCAAAATTTGTAAGTGTTCTACTAGATATAACTTTGAAAAGAAAGTATGCTTTTTTTAATTCAAAATTTGATTTAAGTATGAAACCATTTTTAGTATTGTCTAAAAGCATAAAATAAATACCTAATTTTGCATAAATCTAATCAAAATAAATTAATGAAAGACGATCAATATTCATTACTAAAAGAAAAGATTAAATCTAACGATTTTAATAGTGTTTTTGTGCTTGTAGACGAAAACACGGATAAGTATTGCTTAGAAATTTTTATCAATAAATCT
>Ga0209036_1000713_pt1 | contig 14278 bp, 14 predicted proteins | sample MarorgKNORR_S2LV_3_FD_188222 | JGI IMG/M metagenome (GOLD analysis project Ga0209036, IMG submission 188222) | Marine microbial communities from the Southern Atlantic Ocean, analyzing organic carbon cycling - DCM_A/KNORR_S2/LV (SPAdes) (version 2) | ecosystem: Environmental > Aquatic > Marine >... | reverse complement strand
GCTGGATTAAGTTCAAATGAATTCCATGAAATATTTAAACTTTTTAAATTATTTTTAATATTTTTTCTTTTTGAACTAAATGCTAAGTCTATTATTTTAAATAAATTATCTTTAATAGAAATATCATAATTTAGATTTTTCCTTGGGATAAATCTAATAAAGCTTGAGTTCACCTTTGGTTTAATGTCGAATGCCTCTGGCGGCACATCAAATAGCACTTCTGTTTCAAAGAAGGCTGCAATTTTTAATGCTAGCTTTCCCCAATTTTTGGTTGAAACTTTTCCATTTACCTTTTGAGCAACTTCTTTTTGAACAAGAAAGTGCATATCCTCAATTTTTTCAAAGTCATCAATAAACTTGATCATAATTTGAGTTGAGATGTTATAGGGTAGGTTGCCTACTATTCTTAATTTTGAATCAATATTGGGCAATTCAAATTTTAGGATATCTTGATTTATAAATTTAAAATTTGCAGGCCCTTTAAATTTATTATTCATTATATTGATATTATCTGAGTCGATATCAATGCAGATAATGCTTACATGTTCTTTATTAATTTGATTTGTGAGAGCTCCGTGACCAGGCCCAATTTCAATAAAAGTATCGTTTTCTTTTGGAGTAATGACATCAGCCATTTCAAACAATATAGCTGGGTCTTTTAGGTAATTCTGTGCATATTTTCTTCTGATGTCTCTAGAGCTCATTTAATTAACTTTTTCGCTGTTTTTATTGCTAATTCTAGTGAAGACGTATTCGACTTATTTGAACCTGCGATATCAAGCGCAACACCATGATCTACAGAAGTCCTGATAATTGGAACCCCTAAAGTAATATTTATTGAGTCACCAAAACTAAGAGCTTTTAAGACTGGAAGAACTTGATCATGATACATACCAAGATATGCATCAGTTTCTTTTAAAACTTTCATAGAAAAAGCAGTATCTGCAGAAATAGGATTGGAAACATTTATGTTATTATTTTTTAATATTTTTATAGCAGGTCCAATCTCATTTATTTCTTCTAGTCCAATCTTTCCATTTTCACCAGCATGAGGATTTAAACCAAGAATTTTTATATTAGGATTATTTATATTAAATTTTTCTTTAAGATCTTTGTTAAGAATTTTTACTTTATCAATAATAAGCTGCTTTCTTATCTTTTTATAAACCTCTTTGAGGGGTATATGAGTTGTTGCTAATGCGACTTTTAATTTCTTTGAAGCAAGCATCATTAGGACATTATCACTTTTAGTAATCTTTTGAATATATTCTGTATGCCCAGAGAATTTTTTGTTTATTGAAATAACATTTTCTTTACTAAGTGGGCCTGTAACAAGAGCAGTTTTCTTGTCTTTAATAGTTTCTTTTATCGCATAATTTAAGTTATTTAAGACGTATTCTCCATTTGATTTATATAGTTTACCTGGCGAAGTCTTTCTACATTTTGTTAATTTTATGACCTGTAAAACACTCCTACGATTAGGTTTGCTCTCACATATCGAGTCTATTTCATCAATATTTATTTTTTTACTTAGTAATTTTGCTCTTTCTAAAAATAGATTTGGATCACCTATTGATACGATTGGTATTTTAAAATTTTCCCAAGATTGAGAGCATGCAATTTTAATAATTAAATCTGGACCAATACCAGCTGGCTCACCAGGAGAATAAATTACTTTTTTCAATCTAAGTCTTTAAACTCAACGAAAGCTTCAGCTCGCATAGTTCTGAGAGTATTTTCAAGCTCTTCGTCAAATTTTCTGTTGTATAAGATCCCGTAAGCTCTATCTTCAATAAGTTTATCTGTGAGTTCATAATTTCTTTTATCTAGCACTTCTAGAAAATGAAAACCAAATTGACTTTCAAATACTTCAGAAATTGTTCCTACTTCTGTAGCAAGCATAGTTTCTTCAAAGGTTGGAGCAAAAACACCTAATCCGACCCATCCTAAATCTCCACCTTGTTTTGCAGACCCGGGGTCTTGTGAGAATTCGTTAGCAAGCAAAGCAAAATCTTCTCCTTCAATTACTCTTTGTCGAATTTCAATTAGTTCTTTTTCAGTTTCTTCTGAAGTTCTTATCGCAGAAGGCATGAGAAGGATATGTCTTGAAAGCCATTGACTCTCATATTTAACAAAATCTCCTCTTTTATCTTCAATTTTTAAGATATGAAAACCAGAACCGCTCTCTAAGGGATCAGATATAAATCCTACTGGTTTTTTAGAAAGTGCCATTTCAAATAGCTCAGGCATATCCGCAGCTTGTCTCCATGACATAAGTCCACCACTAGTAGCATTAGAGCTTAGTGAATTTTCTTTTGCTAACTCAGAGAAATCAGAACCATCTTTAATTAAATTCATTATTTTTTCTGCAGTGCTAAGGTCTTTTACCAATATTTGCCTTACTAATAGTTCAGGTTCAAGAACATCTAAACTTTCATTAGTGGCTAAAAAAGCTTCAAACTCTTTTTCGGTGATTTCAATGTTTTGATTAACTCTACCTCTTTGTATTCTTTGAACACGCATTTCTTTTCGCATCTGCTCGCGGACTTCTTCATATGAATCTCCGTTATCTTCAATATAACTAATAAACTCTTCTAGGGACATTTGGTTGTTAGATGCCAATCTAGTTATTGTTGAATTTAATTCGGCATCACTAATTTTAACTCCAAGCCTATCAGCTAGTTGCAGTTGGAGTTCTTCTATAATAAGTCTTTCATTTACTTGATCAATAAGAATCTCACGAGGCGGAACTTGCATATTTTGACTTTGATATCCTTCCTCAAGACTTTCAATAGCTTTTTTGACTTGAGATTCCATAACCACACCATCATCAACTATGATCGCGATTCTATCTAATACCTCAATTTTTGCAGTCAAATATGAAGGCGCTAAAAGTAAAATAGTTATTAAAAATTTATTCATAAATATACTAATAATTTAATATCGAATTATTCATGAATCTAGAAATTTTTTCAAAGGATGAATTTAATCCTTTTAATTCAAACTCAAAATTAATCCGGCTTTTGTTCTCAATTCTTATTATATTATCCCATGCTTCATTAAGATATGTGTAGGACTCAGGCTTGTAACCATCCAAGTATTTTGAAAAATTCCTATCCGAAGCAGTAATTCTAAATACAAAACAACAGTTTTCATATCCAATACCAAGTGATGATTCTATATTTGAATTTGAAACGTCGTCTCTTTTAAGCCTAGCAATAATACTAAGATTATCTTTTAATCTTAAATCTGCAAAGAATTCAGAGTAATCAAGCTTGTTGTTAAAATCACCTGTCATTTTTGTATATCTTTTTGCATACCCAATTTTCCCATTTTCAAATTTTTGATTAATTGTGATACCTGCCATAGGAAATTTTTTCATCTCCTCTGAGTAACTTCCCATAGTCATTACCATTGTTTTCATATTAGGCATCCATTTACCCATTATTACTATAGGCCCTTTGTCGTTATTCATCATTGACATCATATTCATATCCATAGAGTTAGACATCATCTCCATATCCATCCCCATAGAGCTAGACATCATTTCGTTTTCCATGGATGCCGTACCCATTCCATCAATAAAAACCTTTCTGTCATTAATATAAAATTTTTGTGAAGCTTTTAGAGATAACTTATTCATACCCATGTGACGATTAATGTACTCAATACTTAAGGTATAAAAATTTTGATCACCTATTCTGTCCATACCAGTAAATCGTTCTGTATTAAAAAGTTGATTCATCATGCCTAACTTATAAGAATCAAAAATAGGATTCATATTTTGATCTTCATGTCCTACATAACCATAAAATAATCTAGGTTTTATAATATTTTGATTCATTCCATCTTTTTTTATGAAGAGGGTGCTTAGTTCTGCTTTGAAAGTAGGAACGAGTATTGAATCGGTTTTTGAATCAGTATTTTTAAGATCATAGTTAATACCTTTCATCCCAATGGAAGTTTTCAGCTTATACCCATTTAAATTCGAAGAATTGGATATTTCTAAATCATAGAATAATCTCGTTCCTTCAATAGGGTCGTTAATAAAAGTTTGAAATTTGTTGTTGCTTAAATGATTTCCAAAAAAACCATGAATACTATTTGCTTTAAAGTCAGTATAGTTTAGATATTCACGTATAGAGATTCTTTTGAATTGTTTGAAATATTCTATGTCTATTGAGGGAGCTTTTTTATAACCATTTGTTAAAAGAGGGTTAAGTGATTGATAAGCTTCTTGAGATACCTTAATTTTAATATTTTTAAATACACTATTAATATGAATATTCTGTCTTAGATTCTGCTCTCTCTGACTTCCTATTGAAGTTATATCACCCGGAATATCTCTTAAAACTTGGCTATCCGAAGTTTTTGACCAATCAATATCTATCCAAAAATTTTCTTTTTTGCCATATGTATCTTTTATACCAAATGCCCACCTTGAGCTGGATTCATTAGGGTAATTATTTTGATACTCTTTATCTTTATCAAAATAAAAGAAATCTAAATTTCTTAAATTATTTGATTCACCATGAATATTTCTAAAGTTTCCTTCCACTCCTGCTCCTCTATCAGATATATTTCGAAGAGCAATTGTCATATCAGACTTATTTGATGTAACTTGATAGTAAGGAATCATAAAATCTAATCCATCAGATGAAAAAGATAACTGAGGCTCTAAAAAACCTGACATTCTGTCTTGTGAAGTTGCAAATGGAATATAAGGAAGTCTAAGTACTGTTCTATCAAAAGCTTTAATTTTTACTTTTTTTGCATAACCTCTCATGGTTTGGTCATTCAAAACAATGCTTTCAGCTATAAGTTCCCATCCATTTGATTTATCTGAACAGGAGGTCATTGAGACTTGATTGAAAATAATGTTTTCATCAATATTTCCTTTTAGAGAATCAAAATTGATTATTAAACCTCTGTTATTAAGAAAAGTTTCACCATCTTCAAGTGCAATTGAAAGTTTATCTTTGTTAAAAGATCCAGAACTTGCTCTAAAAAAGTAGTCCTTCAAGAATAGATCACCATTTTTTCTAAAATCTACCAAACCATTATCTTGGTCAACTCTTGCTTTTTCTGAAATAAGGATTCCATCCGGAAAGTCAATTTCAACATTGCCATTCAATATGAGCGCATTTTGTTCTGTTATTTCAAATTTATCTGACTTGATATCTAAGCTTTCCATGTCTTGCACTTTTCCAAGATAGGGCTTATAAGCTAGGCAGGTTAGGTTATTACTCGAATTTTTTTCAAGAATACCATCTTCTAGTAAATCTCCATTTATATAGCCTTGATGAAGAATGAAAGTCATTAAAAGAACTATTTTCTTGGCTCTTATCATATTAATATTTTATACCTCAATGGTTTGAAAGAGTATTTTATTAAAAGTTCTATTATTTGTTTGAATTTATGTATTCTTCTAACTGATGTAAATGATCTTTTCCAAAGAATATTTGATCATCATAGAAGAATGTTGGAACACCAAAAGAGCCTCTTTTAACAGCATCGTCAGTATTTGATATTAACTTATCTTTACAAGCTTGTGATAAAACAATTTCTATTATTGATTCAACATCAAGATTTGCTTCAGCTAGGACCTCTTTTAATACTTCTATATCGGAGATATTTTTATCTTTTTCCCACATAGCACTAATAACGCATTCAAAGTATTCTTTAAAAATTTTTAGTTCTTGTGCCGCTATCGCCCCTCTTTGGACCTGAATAGTAACTGGAGGAAAATGTGAATTAAATTTGTAATTAGTTAAGTTATGCTGCTTAACAAATCTATCAATTTCTATCATTTGATAGTTACTTTTATTTTTGCAGTCTGCAAATGCTATAAAAGGAGGCTGATTATTAGATAGTTTATGAATGCCACCTAATAAACAAGGAATATAATTAAATTTTACACCTGTTCTTTCTTCAAAATCAGGAATTAATTTATGAGCAAGATATGTATTTGGACTTGCAACATCAAAAATAAAGTCTACTTTCATTTCTATCAACAATTTTGTAAAGTAAAACAATTAAACACTGATATGAAAGATTTTTCAAAATATTCCGCAATTATTATTGGAGCAGGAGATGCCACAGGTGGAGCTATAACTAAAAAATTTGCAAGCCATGGTTATAAGGTTTGTCCGGTTAGAAGACCAAGAAGTTTAGATAAAGTAAATAAGTTAGCAGATGAAATTAATAATTCTGGAGGATGGGCTAAAGGCTTTGGTGTAGATGCAAGAGAAGAAGATTCAATAAAAGCTCTTTTTAATGAAGTTGAAGAAAAAATTGCTCCCATTGATGTTGTTGTTTTCAACCCTGGTGCAAATGTTTTTTTCCCGATTGAAGATACGACTTCAAGAGTGTTTAAGAAGGTATGGGAAATGGCAGCTTTTGCAGGCTTCTTAACAGGAAGAGAAGGCGCCAAATACATGAAAAAAAGAAACGAAGGTTCAATATTCTTTACTGGAGCTACTGCTTCTATGCGGGGCAGTTCAGGGTTTTCAGCTTTTTCGAGTGCAAAATTTGCATTAAGAGCAGTTGCCCAAAGCATGGCGCGAGAATTAGGACCGAAAGGAATACATGTCGCACATTTTATTATTGACGGAGCAATAGACACAGCATTTATTAAAGAAACATTTCCTGATGTATATGCTCTAAAGGAAAAAGACGGTATTCTACAACCGGAAGCAATTGCAGATGCATATTGGTTTGTCCATTCTCAACATAGAAGCGCTTGGACACATGAATTGGACTTACGTCCGTATATGGAAAAATTTTAATAATAAAGAGGAAAAAATAATGAGTTTAAAAGATAAAGTAATTTTTATTTCAGGCGGAAGCAGAGGTATTGGTCTTGCTATGGTAAAAAAGGCAGCCTCAGATGGGGCAAAAGTTGTTATTGCTGCAAAGACAGCTGATCCACATCCAAAATTACCAGGAACAATCTACACTGCAGCTGAAGAAATTGTAGAAGCAGGCGGTGAAGCACTTCCGGTAATATGTGATATCAGAAATGAGGACAACGTTAGAGATGCCGTGAATCAATCTGTGGATCATTTTGGAGGTATTGATATTTGTATTAATAATGCCTCTGCAATTCAATTGACTAATGTTACTGATACTGAAATGAAAAGATATGATCTTATGCATCAAATAAATGGAAGAGGGACATACATGGTGAGTAAATACTGTTTACCTCATTTAAAAAAATCTAATAATCCACATATTTTAAATTTAGCACCGCCTTTGGATATGCATCCTAAATGGTTTTCAGGAACTGTCGCATACACAATGGCAAAATATACAATGAGTATGTGTGTTTTAGGTATGGCAGAAGAATTTAAGGAATTTGGCATAGCGGTTAATGCATTATGGCCCAGAACTGCTATTGCTACTGCTGCCGTTCAAAATCATCTTGGCGGAGATGAGATTATGAAACTTTCTAGGAATGTGGACATCATGGCTGACTCGGCATATGAGATATTAACTAAAGATTCAAAAGAATATACTGGTAACTTTTGTATAGATGATCTAGTTCTTTATGAAGCTGGAGTAAAAGATTTTACTAAATATGCATCAGCTCCTTTTGGAGAATTAATGCCAGATTTTTTTGTTCCAGACGATACACCCTTGCCAGAGGAAATTAAAAATAGTTAGTTGAAAGAAGAAGAAGCCATAAGTTTAAGCAAGCAATGTAACTTTAATGTTTTGAGAGCATTACCTTTAAAACTTGAGGCTAGCGGAAGAGAGTATTGGAGGATTATAAATAATCAAGATGAATCCTTTATTCTTTGTTATTTAGACCCAAAAAAAGGAAACCATTCAAAATTTATTTCCATCTCAAATAATCTAAAGGATAGTAATATTTCTTGCGCAAATGTTATCTATCACAATGAAGATCTGGGAGTCACCATACAAGATGATCTGGGAGATAGAGACCTTCTTTCAATATTAAATGATGATAATAAAGATGATTTATTAAAAAATTCACTAGAAATACTATTACAAATTCAAAACTCAAAGCTTTTAAAAGTTGAGAGCTTTTCAAAAGAAGAACTAATTGAGCAAATGAATCTATTTAAAGATATTTTTTGCAAAAAGTTTTTGAATACTGAGGCTGATGCTTCGATTGATATGCTCATCTCAGAAACAATTGATACTCTTATTAATCATCCTTGGGTAAATTGTCATTTTGATTTTGAAAGACGTAACCTAGTGCTTAACAAAGATAATGATTTAACAGTTATTGATTATCAAGATATGAAAGTAGGGCCAATAGGAATAGATTTAGCAGCAATATTAGTAGATCACTATTATGAAGCCAATATTTCACATACTAAGACTTTATTAAATTACTATTCAAATTTAATGAAATTGGAATATTCAGAAGAAGAGCTTTATGAATTTCTTAGATGGGGATGTATCCAAAGAAATTTAAGAATACTTGGAACTTTAGCAAATTTATACATTGAAAATAATAGAAGTTTTAGATTAAAAGATTTACCAATGATATTAAATAATCTTATTGAAATGGTTCCAGATGAACATTCATCAAAGGAATTTATGAAAAAACATATTAAATCGATTTTAGACAAGAAAATTTCAGAATTATGAAAGCGATGATATTAGCAGCGGGTTATGGTAAAAGGTTAATGCCTTTAACCAAAGACACTCCGAAGCCATTGCTTAAGGTTGGAAATCAATCATTAATAAAGCGCAATATTAATTATTTAATTAAAAATGGGTTTTCAGAAATCGTAATAAATGTTTCTCATCTTGGCGAACTTGTTCAACAACATGTAGAAGACAATTTTCCAGATAAAAATATTTCTTTTTCTTATGAGGAAAAACCCCTAGGAACAGGAGGAGGTATCTTGAATGCTTTAAAGCTTCTTGGAAGCAAACCATTTTTAGTAATTAATGCAGATATATATCATGATATTAATATTAAAAATTTACCAAAAGACATCAATGCAGCTCATCTCATAGGTGTTAAAAACCCAAGCCATAATCATCTTGGAGATTTTTCATTAAAAGAAAGAACTGTTGTTATAAATGAAAGCAATAATAATTTAACCTGGTGTGGTATATCAGTCATTAATCCTATAATCTTTGAAAAAAATACTTTTGAAAATGATAGTTTTAGTATTTGGAAGAGTGTCTTACCCCAATATATTAAAAAAGCGATGGTGACAGGACAAATGTCTTCTGAACCATGGGTTGATGTTGGAACTCTAGAACGTTTAAAACTTGCTAATACAGTCAATAATGAAGAGAATTAGCAAATGAGTGATAAAAAATACATAATTGCGCCCTCTATATTGGCATCAGATTTTGCAAAATTAGGTGAAGAGGTTAGAGATGTTCTAGATGCTGGAGCAGATTGGATTCATTTCGATGTAATGGATAATCATTATGTTCCTAATCTAACCATTGGACCAATGGTCTGCAAAGCTCTAAGAAATTATGGCATAAAAGAATTTATTGATGTTCATTTAATGATTGATCCTGTAGATGAATTAGCGCAAAGTTTTATTGAAGCAGGAGCTGATTTAATAAGTTTTCATCCTGAAGCCTCAAAACATATACATAGATCAATACATGCCATTAAAGATAAAGGTTGTAAAGCTGGGCTTGTTTATAACCCCGCAACGCCACTTCATACTCTTGAAAGTGTTTTAGAAGATCTAGACTTAGTTTTAATAATGAGCGTAAATCCAGGCTTTGGTGGACAATCTTTTATTCATGGCTCAATTGAGAAAATAGCTCAGGTTAGAAAAATGATTGATGCCTTAGGAAAAGATATTCGTCTAGAAGTTGATGGTGGTATAAATAAAGATACCATTGCTCTAGCATCAGAGGCTGGTGCTGATACTTTCGTTGCAGGCTCAGCAATATTCAATACAGAAAATTATGAGCAAACAATATCTGAACTTCGTTCCAAAATCGTTTAAGTACTTTATATTCTTATTCTTCATAGATCATTTAGATGCTTCGAAAGATATAGATATTCTAGAATATCTAAGCGAATTAGATGTTGTGTCCAAATTCGAAGATAGGAAAAGAGGACTCATGTTAAAAGAGTCAATTCCTGAAAATTACGGTATGTTTTTTGTTTGGCCCTATGAAAAAAAACAATGCATGTGGATGAAGGATACATACGTATCCTTAAGTGTTGCTTATATTGATAGAAAGGGAAAAATTTTAGAAATATATGATATGGTTCCACTTTCAAAAAATTCGGTTTGCTCAAAAAAAGCTTCAAAGTATGCACTTGAGGTAAATTCTGGATGGTTTGCTAAAAATAATATTAATGTTGGTGATGAAATAAAGGTTAAAAAAGTACTTTCATATGATAAGTAAAGAAGAATACATAAAATACGCTGAAAATGGTTTTAATATTATTCCTTTGGTTAAAACTATTGATCAGGATTTAGATTCTCCCATAAAAGTTTTTTCAAAAATTAAAAATAAACTTAACACGTTCCTGCTTGAATCAATTGAAGGAGGAGAAAAGTGGGCACAATATTCAATAATTGGCCTGGACTGCAGAGAAACAATAAAAGTATCTGAAAAAAAAATTGAAATTCAAACAGATACTGGATTAAACAAGATTGAATCAAATGAGCCTCTTGATGAATTAAATGAACTGATAGGCAAGCATAAATCACCCAATTTAGATAATATGCCAAGATTTTATGGTGGATACGTAGGCTTCTTTGCATATGAAAGTGCAAAGTATGCTGAACAAAAAATTAATGTATTAGAAAAAAAGGATTCAAAATTTGATGAGGATATGCCAGATATTTATTTAGTTAAATCTGAAAAACTAATTGTTTACGATAATTTTAATAAAACCATGCAGGCTATCTATAACGCAGATCCATTGAAAATGTCTTACGAGGAAGCTCTAACAAAAATTGATGAAATTCAAAGCAGCATCGACCAGTCAACTGAATATCAAGAAATTTCGTATTCAGATATCTCAGGACAAATAGAATTCATGTCAAATTTTACAAAAGATGAATATATTAGCTCTGTTAAAAGAATCAAAGAATATATAAAAGACGGAGATGCAATGCAGGTTGTATTAGCTCAAGATTTTTATAGTTCATTTGATGGTGATTCTTTTGAATTATATTGTGCATTAAGAAAAATCAATCCATCTCCTTATATGTACTATTTGAATCTTGACGAATGTGAAGTAGTAGGGTCCTCCCCTGAAATACTAGTTAGATTAGAAGAAGATGACATCACTCTGAGGCCAATTGCTGGGACAAGAAAAAGAGGTCAGACCAAAGAAGAAGACAAAAATAATGAACTTGATTTATTAAGTGATCCAAAAGAATTGGCAGAACATCTTATGCTTATAGATCTAGGTAGAAATGATGTTGGAAGAATTTCTAAAATAGGAAGCGTAAAGTTAACTGAGAAAATGGTGATAGAAAGATACTCTCATGTTATGCATATAGTCTCAAATGTAGAAGGCAAGCTTTCTAAAGGATTGACTTTTATTGATGCTCTTAAAGCTACTTTGCCAGCTGGAACTCTATCAGGTGCACCAAAAATTCGAGCCATGGAAATAATTAATGAACTTGAGCCAAGTTCTCGAGGTATTTATGGGGGTGCAATAGGATATATTTCATGGAATGGAAATATTGATACTGCAATAGCTATAAGAACTGCTGTCATAAAGGATAAAAAAATTCATGTTGGTGCAGGGGCAGGAATAGTTGCTGACTCAGATCCAGAAAAGGAATGGCAAGAATGTGTTCAAAAATCAAGAGCATTCTTAGATGCCATGGAGATGATTTCATGATTATAGTCATAGATAATTACGATAGTTTTACTTACAACCTAGTCCATTATATTGGTGAACTGGAAAAAGATATTAAAGTTATAAGAAATGACGAAATGTCTGTATCAGAAATCATAGATAATAATCCAAGCAAGATTGTTATATCTCCTGGTCCATGTACACCAAAAGAAGCAGGAATATCAATTGAACTAATTAAAGCTGCGGAAGTTCCAGTTCTAGGTGTTTGTTTAGGACACCAAGCGATTGGTGCGGCTTTTGGTGGAGACGTTATTAAGGCTCCAGAAATTTTTCATGGAAAAACCTCAAGCATTAACCACGATGGAAGTATAATTTTTAGTGGAATTGAGCGAACATATGATGTAGTCAGATATCACAGCTTAATTATAGATATGAAGACTTTGCCTGACGAACTCCATGTAACGGCAACTTTAAGTGATAATAAAGAAATAATCATGGCTGTTGAGCATATCAGTAGACCAATTTATGGTGTTCAGTTTCATCCTGAGTCAATTGATACAAATAATGGCAAAAAGCTGATAGAAAATTTTATAAAGAAAATATGAAAGACTTTATTAACAAAATAAATAATAAAGAAAATTTGAATCTTGATGAAATGCAAGAAGCCATTAATTTAATAATGTCTGGTATGGTTGATGATGACGCAATTGAATCTTTTCTTATTGGATTAAATACAAAAGGCATATCAGAAATCGAAGTTACTGCTGCGGCAACTGTAATGAAAGAAAAATCTTTAAAATTTGATATTGGTGATGGTAAACATATAGATACTTGTGGAACTGGTGGGACAGGTCTTCATACTTTCAATTGCTCTACTGCATCATCATTTGTAGCCGCAGCTGGTGGAGCAAAGATTACTAAGCATGGTAATAAAGCTGTATCTAGCAAATCTGGAAGTGCAGACTTTCTTTCAGAATCAGGCGCAAATATAAATCATGAAAGAGAAAAATTAATTTCAATATTTGATAAAGTTGGATTTGTATTTTTATTTGCTCCTCTTCATCATGAAGCAATGAAATATGTCATGCCAGTAAGACAAAAAATTGCAAAAAAAACAATTTTTAACTTATTAGGGCCTCATACTAATCCATGCAGCGCTAAAAGACAGATCATAGGAGTTTACGACAAGGAGCTCGTAAAAATGTTTTCTAATGTTGCTAAAAATCTTGATATGGAACATGTCATGATTGTGCATGGCGATGATGGTCTTGATGAGATTTCAATTTGTTCAGAAACCACTATTTCTGAATTAAAAGATAATCAAATTAATGAGTATAAAATTTCTCCAAAAGATTTTGGATTAAGCATATCTTCATTTGATCAAATTGCTGCAAATTCATCTAACGAAAGCCTTATTCTTGTTAATAATGCATTCAATGGAGAAAATTCTGCTGTTCAAGATATGATTGCATTAAACAGCGGTGCAGCTTTGTACTTAGCAAATGTTGTTGGTTCTATGAATGACGGTATAGAGATGGCATTTGATTTAATGAATAATGGAAAAGCCGCTCAAAAATTAGCTGATTATGTGAGGGTCTCGAACGAGTGATGAATATTCTTGATCAAATTGTTGCAAAAACAAAATTTAAACTTAAAGAAAAAAAACAAAGACTATCGATTGAGGAGTTAATCTCTAAACTAGATTTCCAAAACTTAAAAGAAAGCAACTTTAAAAAAAGTCTTGAGAATAAAACTGAAGCTATCATTGCTGAAATCAAAAAAGCATCACCAAGTGCTGGAATTATCAGTGAAAATTTTGATCCAATCTTAAAAGCAAAAGAATATGAATCTTTTGGGGTTTCAGCGCTTTCCATTCTTACAGAGGAAGATTATTTTTTAGGCAATATTCAGTATCTTAAGGATATTAGAGCTAACACGAGTCTCCCAATCCTAAGAAAAGACTTCATAGTTGATGACTATCAAATATACGAGTCAAAACTCATTGGCGCAGATTGTATTTTGCTTATTGCTTCAATACTAAATGATGATGAGTTAAAAGTATTTTCAGAAACAGCAGAAAAACTTAAGTTAGATTATATTATTGAAGTTCATAATGAAGAGGAATTGCATAGAATAGAAAATTTCTCTAGTGCAATAATTGGAGTTAACAACAGGAATTTAAAAACTTTTGAAGTGGATATAAATAATTCAATTAAACTTAAAAAAATATTTAAAGAGGATAATATTTTTATCTCAGAATCTGGAATTAAAAGCAAAAAAGATATTCAACAACTTCAGCAACATAATATAAATGTTTTTCTTATTGGTGAAAGCATGATGAAAGGAGATTTTTTTGAAACTTAGGGAATGGCAAGAGAAAGCTTTCCCACTCTGGTGGTCTAAAAAAAGAGGAATTGTCAAAGTTGTTACTGGAGGAGGCAAAACATTTTTTGCAATACATTGTTTAAAAAAATATCTTGAAGAAAATCCTGA
>Ga0209036_1000712_pt1 | contig 14292 bp, 9 predicted proteins | sample MarorgKNORR_S2LV_3_FD_188222 | JGI IMG/M metagenome (GOLD analysis project Ga0209036, IMG submission 188222) | Marine microbial communities from the Southern Atlantic Ocean, analyzing organic carbon cycling - DCM_A/KNORR_S2/LV (SPAdes) (version 2) | ecosystem: Environmental > Aquatic > Marine >... | reverse complement strand
ACAAAAAACCTATGACCATCTACCCGGCCGTGCACTACACTATGGGCGGGCTTTGGGTGGACTACAATTTGATGAGTAATCTCCCAGGTTTGTTTGCAATCGGAGAAGCGAATTTTTCCGATCATGGTGCAAACCGCCTAGGTGCCAGTGCCCTCATGCAGGGCTTGGCGGACGGTTACTTTGTCCTGCCTTACACAATTGGTCAGTACCTAGCCAATGTCGGCATTGATGACCGACCAAATCAAGATGATCCGGCGTTTTCCGCTGTTCAGCAAGAAGTCGAAACTCGCATTAACAACTTGCTATCAATCAATGGTGACCGTACGCCAACTTCGTTCCATCGCGAGTTGGGGAAGATTATTTGGGACAATTGCGGAATGTCCCGAAACAAAAAAGGTTTAGAGGAAGCAATCCAGATAATCCCAAAACTTCGCAAGGAGTTTTGGCAAAACCTGTCTGTTCCTGGGGAAAACGCTGCGCTAAATCAGAGCCTCGAGCACGCCGGGCGTGTGGCAGACTTTCTCGAGTTTGGAGAGTTGATGTGCCGCGATGCACTCCAACGCGAGGAATCCTGCGGCGGCCATTTCCGCGAGGAACACCAAACGCCTGAGGGTGAAGCCAAGCGCAACGATGCCAAGTTTTCATTCGTAAGCGCTTGGGAATATCAGGGGGAAAATAAGATACCTAAACTTCATAAGGAAACCCTTGCTTATGAGGAGGTTAAGATGACTCAAAGGAGCTACAAATGAGCGGCAAGGCGATGAATTTAACACTTCGAATCTGGCGACAGGACGACGCTGAAGACTCCGGCAGATTCGAAACTCATGAGGCAATCAATGTCAGTCCGGATATGTCCTTTCTTGAGATGCTCGACGTCGTGAACGAGGGCATTATCGCGGACGGCAACGAGCCTATTGCATTTGATTCCGATTGCCGCGAGGGGATCTGCGGCACCTGCTCCATGGTCATTAATGGAGTACCACACGGCGGCCAGCAAGGCACTACCGCCTGCCAGTTGCATATGCGACAGTTCAGTGATAGCGACACCATCACGATCGAGCCATGGCGCGCTACTGCATTTCCAGTGCAACGCGACCTGATCGTCGACCGCTCATCGTTCGACCGCATCCAGCAGGCGGGCGGTTTCATCAGTGTGCGCACCGGCAGCGTACCTGACGCGAACGCTACGCCAGTGCCTAAGGAGGATTCTGACCTCGCGATGGATGCCGCCCAGTGCATCGGCTGCGGCGCCTGCGTGGCAGCATGCAAAAACGCCAGCGCGATGCTCTTCGTGGCAGCCAAGGTCTCGCACCTCAGTCTCGTGCCACAGGGCCAACCGGAACGCGAACGCCGCGCCCTGTCCATGGTGCAACAGATGGATGACGAAGGCTTCGGCAACTGCACCGTAACCGGCTCATGCGAGGCAGTTTGCCCAAAGGAAATCTCCCTCGACTTCATCACCCGGATGAACCGCGAATACGGTCGGGCGATCCTCAAGAAAAGCTGCAGCTAAACCACAGCCCTTGGCCAAGCGCTTGGCCAAGTTCTATTAACTCAACACATCATGAATCACGTGGCCGTGGACGTCGGTGAGGCGTCGCTCGAAGCCGTTGTGATAAAAGGTCAGCCGCTCGTGGTCGAGGCCAAGCAGGTGCAGGATCGTGGCGTGCAAATCGTAGACGGTGGAGATGTTTTGCTCCGCCTTCCAGCCAAACAAATCCGTTGCACCGTATGTGTGACCGCGCTTGACGCCAGCGCCGGCAAGCCAAGCGGTGAAGCCGTCGGGATTGTGGTCGCGGCCGCTGGCCCCTTTTTGAAAAGTGGGCATGCGGCCAAACTCGGTGCACCAGACGACCAGCGTATCCTCGAGCAGGCCGCGCTGTTTCAGGTCGCGCAACAGGGCCGCAGCGGGTTGGTCTAGCACAGGGCCGTGTTTGGCATATTGCTCGTGCAAAACCTTGTGGCCATCCCAGTTACTGACCCCTTCGCCGCCGGTCTGGTAGGCCCCATTGAATAGCTGTACGAAACGCACGCCCTTCTCGAGGAGTCGTCGGGCGAGGATGCAGTTCTTCGCGAAACCAGCCTTGATTGGGTTGGTCCCGTCATCAACACCGTATGCCTTTAGTGTGGAAGCCTTTTCAGTGGAAAGATCGCTGACTTCCGGCACGCTGAGCTGCATGCGTGCAGCCAGTTCGTAGCTGGAGATACGTGCAGCAAGTTCGGTGTCACCGGGGAATTTTTCTAGATGCCGCTGATTGAGGCGCTGAAGAAAACTGCGCGTGGCTCGGTCGCTCCTGGCGCTGACACCGGCGGGGCGAGCGAGGTTACGTAGCGGATTATTGGTATTGAAATCCGTGCCCTGAAACGCTGCCGGCAGAAAACCCGGTCCCCAGTTATTGACGCTGCTTTGCGGTGTGCCACGTGGATCGGGAATGGCCACGTAGGCAGGCAGCTCGTCGTTGGCTGAGCCAAGCGCCCACGTCACCCAGGCGCCCATGCTGGGGAAGCCGTCGAGCGTGTAGCCGGTGGACATGAAGTTTTCGCCCGGCCCATGCGTGTTCGTCTTGCCGGTGAGCGAGTGAATGAAACACATCTCGTCGGCCAGCTCGCCAAGCTGCGGCACCAACTCGGAAACCATTTTGCCCGACTGCCCGCGCGGTTTGAACTCCCATGGGCTTCGGGTGAGATTACCCTGTGCCCCTTGGAATGTTTTCAGTCCCTCCGCACCAGGCATCGGCTGCCCGTTACGTTTGATCAACTCCGGTTTGTAGTCGAACGTGTCGAGCTGGCTGCATGCGCCAGAGCAGAAAATCACCAGGACGTTTTTCGCCGCAGGAGCAAAATGCGGCGACCGGGCTGCGAATGGCTTGGCCGCATCGATCGCCGGTCGGGTCGGGCCATCTTTCGCCAACAACCCCTCGCGCGCCAAAAGACTGGTCAGGGCTATACCGCCTAACCCCTGGCCGGTACTGCCCAAAAATTGACGACGATTTAAGAGTGAGTTCATTACTAGTTTCTCACGGGACAAAAACAAACTCGTTTGCATTTAGCATCGCTCGAGCGAATTGGGGGAGTCCTTCGGCTTGGATGAATTCAATGGCAACTCTCAATTCCGAAACCGAGGGTGAGCGACCGAAACACAACTCATATGCGCGGGCAACCTGGCTGGTAAGATCCGAGCCTCCCTCCTTGGCCAAGCGCTCGGCCAAGAGATCGGCCTGTTGCATCACGAACCGACTGTTGAACAGATTAAGTGCCTGCAGCGGAGTGGTGGATCGACTCCGCTTTGCCACGGCCTGACTGGCGTCCGGGCAGTCGAACACACCAAACACCGACTCGCGCTCCTGCCGCACCTTGGTCATGTAAATCATCCGGCGCCAGTCGATTGGGCCGTACAGTTTTTTCGGGAAAAAGTGGCGCACGTTCTCCATCTGCACCTCGAATCCATCGAAACCCGGCCCGCCCGATTTGAGGTCGAGCACTCCGCTGACAGCAAGCATGTTGTCCCGAATCGCCTCGGCCGCCATCCGCCGCGTGGGGTGTCGCCAAAGCAATCGCCCCGCCGCGTCCACCTGCATCGCCTTGGCAACTGGACGGCTGCTTTGCTGCCAAGTCTTTGAATTCAAAATCAGCCGATGAATGTGCTTGATCGACCAGCCGCTCTCCATGAACTCCACCGCCAGCCAGTCGAGCAATTCCGGGTGGGATGGCTTGGCGCCGTTTAGCCCGAAGTCGCTGGGCGTGTCCACGATGCCTGTCCCAAAATGGAACTGCCAAAGGCGGTTCACCATCACGCGTGCCGTCAACGGATTGTCCCGGGAGACAATCCAGTCGGCCATCGCCAGTCTGCGTTTTTGCTCGGGCGCTGATCGCTTTAGGCCAAGTGAGGCGAAGGTCGTTATCGCTCCCGGGTCAACCTCCTCGCGCAAGGCATCCGGGTCGCCCCGATATAACAGATGCGTCGCCCCGGGTTGTGAAAAGTTTCCGGCGTACACTTTGTCCTGAGCCTGCAGCTTGGCCAAGCGTTGCTCGGTTTGCTTCAAGCCGGCCAGCATTGCCCGGCCGCGCTTGGCCTCGGCGGGGGGGCGCTTGTCGAAATCATACTCCGGCGGCGCCGGCTTTACGCCCTTGAACGGACGCCGATCCTTTGAACTGGCCACCTCGACCCATCCGCCCGGCTTTTGGGCGGCCTCGATCCGATATCGAACCGCAAGACGATCGGAGAATTGACCCTCACGGTCCCGGGCCCACTCGATGCGGTCAATTCGTTTCAGCTCGGGAAATTCAATCTGCACCCAACCGGAAGTCCCAGCCGCAATCCAACTCCCGGCGTTGCCGTATCGACCGTCGTTGATATGGGCGAGTTTGTGCAACGGGTGGATGTAATCACCGCTCGAGCTGGCCAACGCGCCGGTGCTTGCGAGTGCCACGTTTTCGTCGCCGGAAAAGATTTCCAGTTCATCAATACAGGGTTCAGCGGAGCTGGACTGCTCGATTGTGAATCTCACGAACCTGGCCTCAACCGGTTCGAATCGTTCCATGTTGTGACGGATATTTACCGGCTCCCGCGTCGCCTTTTCCTGCTTGGGCAGAAACTCAGACAAGCCAAGTTTCAACCGGGAAATCTTGTCCTTGGCTGAGGTGATCTCGCGCTTGGTCTCCGCGCTTGGCGGCAGATTTCGGTCACCATGCGAGACTCCGGCAAACACCGCCTGCATGGCGTAATAGTCCCGTTGTGAAATCGGGTCGAACTTGTGGTCGTGGCAACGGGCACAGCCGGTTGTCAGCCCTAGGAACGTCGTGCCGGTCGTGTTGATCATGTCGTCCAACTCGTTCATCCGTTGCATCTTGCCGAGCTTGGGATCCTGCCCCTTGACGATATCGTTCGGCCCGGCGACGAGGAAGCCGGTGCCGATCCCAGCATCCAATGCATCGCCCGCAAGTTGCTCGCGCACAAACTGGTGGTACGGCTTGTCGCTGTTCAACGCATCGATCACCCAGTCGCGATAGTGCCACGCGTTGGGCCGTTCGCGGTTGGTTTCGAACCCGGTCGTTTCGCCGAACCGAACCAGGTCGAGCCAATGACTGGCCCAGCGTTCGCCGTATCGTTCGCTGGCCAGTACCTTTTCAACCAGTTTGGAAAATGCCTCGGGATCGGGATCAGCAATGAATGCGGCGACCGCCTCCGGAGTCGGCGGCAGCCCGTGCATCACGAGATGCAACCGACGAATGAGAGTGCGCCGTGCAGCCGGTGCGGAGTGGATCAACCCATTGGCATGCAGCTTGGCTTGGATAAACGCATCGATCGGCAGGCCCTGTCCGGGCGCTTCGGGCCGCTTGACCGGTTGGAACGCCCAGTGATCCCCGGCGTCCGCCGCTTGGCCAAGCGCGGCTGAACACAGCAGTGCGACAAACCAAGCGCCCGGGATGAGTCGTTGCCGAATAGAGATCACGGCCCGACTGTACGACCCCCGCCGCAGCGTTCAAGCTGTTTGGCCAAGCGCTTGGCCAAGCGCGGCGGTGTTACATGATTTCCTTGAGCAGCAGGCTGAGAAGATCTTCGATCTTCACCCGGCGCTGCTCCATGCTGTCGCGTTCGCGAAGGGTGACGGTATCTTTGTTTTCCTCGCCGTTCTCACCGATGGTGTCGAAGTCGATGGTCACACCGAACGGCGTGCCGACCTCGTCCTGTCGTCGGTAGCGGCGGCCGATGGCGCCGGTCTCGTCGTAAAAAACGGTCATGTACGGCTGGAGCAAGGCGCGGACTTCCATCGCCTTGGCCACCAGCTCGGGCTTGTTTTTCAGCAACGGAAACACACCCACCTTGACCGGCGCGATGCGCGGGTGAAACCGCATGACGGTGCGCGTCTCGGTCTTGCCCTTTTCGTTGGTGATCTCCTCCTCGTCGAAGGCGTCGCAGATGAAAGCCAGCACGGTCCGATCGGCGCCGGCGGCTGGCTCGATGACATGCGGCACAAAGCGCTCCTTGGCCTCCTCGTCGTGGTAGGTCAGATCCTTGCCGCTGCCGGGGTATTTCGGCTTGCCGTCATCGTCAGTCTCGACCACCAGCTCGTTGCCCTCGCGGACGAGCTTGCCCTCCATGTGCGAGCGCAGGTCGAAGTCGCCGCGGTGCGCGATGCCCTCGAGTTCGCCGTACTCGCCCTCCTCACAAAACGGAAACGCGTACTCGACGTCAGCCGTGCCCACGGAGTAGTGCGCGAGTTCTGCCTCCTCGTGGTCGCGGAGAATCAGGCGCTCCTCGCTGAGGCCGAGGTCGACGTACCACTTGAACCGGCGGTCGCGCCAAAACTGATACCACTCACGCGACTCGCTTGGGTGGCAGAAGAATTCCATCTCCATCTGCTCGAACTCGCGCGTGCGGAAGGTGAAATTACGCGGCGTAATCTCGTTGCGGAAACTTTTGCCCTGCTGCGCGATGCCGAACGGAACCTTCACGCGGCTGCTGTCCACCACGTTGCGGAAGTTGACGAACATGCCCTGCGCCGTTTCCGGCCGAAGGAACGCCTTACTGTCGTCGCTTTGCATCGCACCGATGTGCGTCTCGAACATCAGGTTGAACTCACGCGGCTCGGTCAGCGTACCCAACTCCTTCGCGTCCGGGGCAAGCACCTGGTCGGTCTCGGTCACGGAGGTGAGATCGACCACCTCGCTGTGCCACGCCAACTGGTCCGCGTACTTGGCCTTGAGTTTGAAATGCTGAAGCGCGCGCCTGGTGATCTCCTCCTTCGCGTCGCCGTCGGTGATGCAGGAGACGAATACCTTTTGTTCGCCGTGCTCCACCCACGCGCCCTTGATGTGGTCGTAGCGGTAGCGGCGCTTGCTCTCGCGGCAGTCGACCATCAGGTCGTGGAACAGGTCGTAATGCCCGGAGGTCTTCCAAACGCGCGGGTGCATGATGATCGACGACTCGATGCCGGTCATCTGGAACGACCGCGGTGCACCCTCCGGCTGAATCCGCTCATTGTGCGAGGTGACCATGTCCGCCCACCAGGCGTTTTTGATGTTGCGCTTCAGCTCAATGCCAAGCGGACCGTAATCCCACAAACCGTTGAGACCGCCGTAAATTTCTGATGACTGGAAAACAAAGCCGCGCCGTTTGCACAACGAAACAATCTTCTCCATCCGTTCATTTTTATTGCTCTCGGCCATAAAAAAGGGGCGGCATCTTCGCAGAGAAAAGTCCGCTGTCAAGGGAACGAAAGCCGTTCTCAGTTTATTTCCGTTGAAAAAGAGGCGGATGTGCGGAGAATCCCGGCGTGTTATTTCGTCCGGGTAGAGTTTTGGCGCTGGTAGCTGTTGTGCTGCTGGTCGGCTTGATCGTGGTGCAACTCATCCCGACTGACCCGACTGACCCTGCCAGCCAGCCAAATCAACCTGCTGTTACCGCCGAGCCAACAACCCCTAATGGGGCGGATGGCGGCCTGGTCGAGGAACAGGTGATGCAACAGGTCTCCGCGATCGAGGCTCGGCATCGGCAATGGGATGCCACCACGTGGGCGGATGAGTTGACCGCGCGCGATCATGGCGAGTCGATCATCCAGCTTTGGGACAACCTCCTCGCCGGGGCGGATCCGTTCGACATGCTGTCGGCCATGCCGGTCGAGTCGTTGCAACTTGGCCAAGCGCAACCGGCTGAGGAGTGGGAGTCCGGCATCCGCCGCACCGGCTTGGCCAAGGGCGGGGCGATTTGGACGCAGGAGCAATTTGCCCAGGCGCTTGGCCAATGGAAGACCGACGGCTGGGTGCTCAAGCAGAGTGAGTGGCGACATCGGCGTTTCGCTCCCCGGACTGAAGGTGGGGCAAAGTCGGTGTTTTGGATCTCGCTCCACGTCGTCAACACGCGCTTGGCCAAGCGCGGCATCCTGCGCGGTGACATTGAGGTACATTGGCAGCCGAACGAGATCACCCCGGAGCAACTGGCCAGCCCGAGGCAAATTGATCTCTCCGGCCTTGAGTGGCTCGAACGCGAAGGAGCGCCGGCGTTCAAGTCGGCCAACAACCAAAACATTCCGCCCAACGATGGAAACATTTTCATCGACCCACTGATCCTGTCCGACTTCAACGCTGACGGCATGGTCGATGTCATTCTCGGCTGCAAAAACCGGATCTACCGCAATCACGGCATGGGGCGTTTTAAGCCGGAAAAACTGTGCCCGAACTTTGATGAACTCGTGTTCAACGTCACCCTCGACGACCTGACGGGGGACGGCGTTGCCGACTGTATCGCGATTGGTCATAATGGGGTTTATCTCATTGAAGGCCAATCAAATGGCACTTTTCCTGGCGAGGCGAAAATGGCGTGGACTGCGCCGGAGAAGGTGCTCGACCCGATGGTCATAACCACCGGCGACATCGATGCCGATGGCGATGTGGACGTCTGGTTTTCTCAGTACAAACTACCCTACGTGAAGGGGCAGATGCCGGCACCAATCTACGACGCCAACGACGGCTTCCCCGGCTACCTCCTGCTCAATGACGGAAGCGGCAACCTCAGCGATCATACTGTGGAGTCCGGGCTCGAGACCAAGCGGTATCGGCGCTCTTACAGCGCATCGTTTGTCGATCTCGATGACGACCGCGATCTCGACCTCGCGGTGATCAGCGACTTCTCCGGTGTCGATCTGTTCCTCAACGACGGCTCAGGCAAGTTCACCGATGTCACCGCGAAACTCGTCGACAATCATTTCGGCTTTGGGATGGCTCACAGTTTCGCCGACTACGATGCCAACGGAAAACTGGACATGATCATGATTGGCATGAACTCATGGACAGCCGAGCGGGTGCTCTCCATGAACCTGCAACCGCCCACGCATCGTCATTACTTCGACCGGCTCGATGACCTGACGTTTGGCAACCGGCTCTACTTCGGTGGCGACCAGAAATTTGAACAACGCCCGATGGGCGATCGAGTCGCCAATACCGGCTGGTCGTGGGGCGTGACCTCGTTCGATGCCGACAACGACGCCGACACCGACCTGTTCATCGCCAACGGACACAAAAGCCGCGAGTCAGTGAAGGACTACGATCGCCAGTTTTGGTGCCACGACATTTACCACGCCAACTCCCAAGCCAACCCCGCGATGGAGGTCTACTTCCGGAGCACCTCAAGCCGACTGTACGGTGCCGGTTACTCGTACGGCGGCTACGAGAAAAACAAGCTGCTGCTCAACCGCAAAAACGAAAACTTGGATGAAGTGGCGTTCCTAATGAACATCTCACACGAGATCGACTCGCGCAACGTGGTCAGCGGCGACATCGACGGTGACGGACGGCTCGACCTCATTTTTACTCACTTTTCCGTCTGGCCGGAACCGGGCACGCAGGGCCTGCTGATGGCGCGCAACCTTTGGCCCGGCGACAACAAGTGGATCGGTGTTCATCTTTCGCGTAGCAAGAGCTGTCCATCGCTCAACGGCACCAGAGTCCGGCTCAGGGCCAACGGCCGAGACCAGTGGCGCTACATCGTCAACGGCGACTCATACCGCTCCCAGCACGCGCCGATTGCCCACTTCGGCCTTGGCCAAGCGGATGCCGTGGAAGAAGTCGAGGTGCAATGGCCCAACGGCGAATCCACAAAGTTGGCCGCTCCGGTAGTGGGAAAATATCATGCCGTGAAGGCCCCGTAGACTCGTCGAAAGAACGTTGATTTTTTTGCGTCCGCACTTGGCCAAGCGGCGGAGCCCAATTGAGGACAGCTGGGACAGCCGGCCCCACCAGCGGCTCAGCTTTAGATGGTTATTCCTCCAGCCGGATAAACCACTCGGCTATGGTGTCGGCGAAGCGGAGACCCTCGCGGGTGAGGTGAAAGCGCTCCGCTGCCTGTACACCCCAGCCGGCATCGACCGCGCGCTGCATGTCCCCCGCCCACTCGTTGCGGAGGTCGTGCCCGGTGACTTGCGTGAACAAGTCGAACGGCCAGCCGGCGTTCATCCGCAGGCCAAACGCCGCTGTCTCGCCGGCACTGCCCAGGGGGGGAAGCTGCTCGACTGACTCATGGGCGCGTTGGCCAAGCTCGAGTTGCTCACAATAGCGCTCGGTGTTTGCCACGTTTCGAATCCGGCGACCGTCGACGAATCCAGAGGCGCTTGGGCCAAGCGCCTGGCACGCGCCGCCACGCCAGTAATTGATGTTATGACGACAGGCACGCGATGGCAGCTCTGGGTCTGGCTCGCCTTCGTGCCGAGCAAAGTTGGCAACCTCGTACTGGGAGAAACCGGCGGCAGCGGCGGTGTCGATCAAGCGATCGTACATCGCACAGGCGAGCGCCTCGTCGACATCAAATTCGCCGGCCTGAAGTTGCTCGTACAGCGGGGTGTCCTCCTCGTAGATGACCTCGTAGCAGGAGAGATGTTCACTACCGAGTGCGATGGCTTCGTCCATGGTCGACTGCCACGTCTCCATTGTCTGGCCGGGAATGGCGAACATGAGGTCGATGTTGATGTTTTCGAACCCCGCTCCGCGCAACCGGTCGAACGACTTGAACACCATTTCGCGCGAGTGGATGCGGCCAAGGCGAACGAGCAGGTCTGCATCGAGCGACTGCACGCCCATCGAAATGCGGTTCACACCGTATTGTCGAAACAGGCTGGCCTTGTCCGTGGACACAGTGGCAGGGTTGCACTCAATCGTCCATTCGTCGGCGCCGAGCAGGTCGAGCCGCTCCATCGCCGTGAGAATGCGTTGCCACTGTTGCAGACTGAGGATCGAGGGAGTGCCGCCGCCGAAGAAAATCGTTCGCGGTTTCACGGACCGGGCGACCAGTTGCATCTCACGAATGAGCGCATCAACGTAGCGGTTCATCTGCTCCCCGCTTGAGGCCTCGGAGTAAAAGGCACAGTACTCGCATTTCGTGGCGCAGAACGGCACGTGCACGTACAGGCTTTGAACAGGGTCGGGGGAAGTTGTGTTGATGGCTGTCATGGGAACTGCACCCCATGAGAAAAGGCTATTCCTTGAAGGAACCGAGCTTGCACATCAGGCCGCCGTTGATCAGGTATGGAAACGCGTACACCCACGTGTACTCCAAAACCTCACCCTCCGCAGGCGAAGCGAAAAGCCCGACAAGCAGGTGGAGAGGCAGAATTGCGCCGACCTCAAGGGGATAAGAAAACGAACCAAGACCAAGCAATAATGTTAGTAATCCCAGCCCCATCAGAGTCTTGCGACCATTGGCAGTAGACATGCCGTAAACCAAGCCTGCAACGTAAACAAACAGGGCCAAGCCAACGGCCACACCGATACCGCCGCCTATGGCAATTTCCTTCAAGGTGTTTGCCAAAAAGTCGGGATCTCCCATATCAAAGATCATGTCGGCGCCAATGACACCGACCACCAAAACACCTATGAGAGTACCCCAAAACATGTCACATCCGGCCAAGCCGGTCGGGCAACCTACCCGCACCCCAGCGCTTGGCCAAGCGATTTTTGGCTTAATTTTTTCGCCAAAATGGCGTTCCCTCCCCGCATGCACTCTGCCGTAAAAAATGCATTGCTAGCCGCCGCCCTCCTGCTGAGCGGGCTCGGGAGCGGTCTTGCCGCTAACAAAAAAATCCTGCTTATCGCCGGCCGCCCCAGCCACGGCCCTGGCGACCATGAGTTTCGTGCCGGATCCCTCCTCCTGCAGAAATGCCTCAATAAAATCAAGGGTATCAAGGCTGAGGTGCATGATTTCGGTTGGCCCAAGGACGACGCAGCATTCGAGGGCATCGACGCCGTGCTAATATACGCCGACGGCGGCGGCGGCCACCCGGCCATCCAGAAAGATCGAGCCAAGCTAATCGACGGCCTCGCAAAAAAAGGCATCGGCATTGGCTGTGCGCATTATGGCGTGGAGGTGCCCAAGGGCGATCCCGGTAAGTACATGCAGGACTGGATAGGCGGCTACTACGAGCATGCCTTCTCGGTGAACCCCATGTGGGCGCCGGACTTCAAAACCTTTCCCAATCACCCGATCGCCCGTGGCGTCAAGCCTTTCAAGGTGGTGGACGAGTGGTACTTCAACATGCGCTTCCGCAAGGACGGCGTCGGCAAGATCACCCCGATCCTCGTTGCCACGCCCAGTGATAAGGTACGCAACGGCCCGTACGTCTGGCCCAAGGGCCCGTACAAGCACATCCAAGCCGAGAAGGGCCGGCCGGAGACGATGATGTGGTCGTACGTCCGCAAGAACGGCGGCCGCGGCTTTGGCTTCACCGGAGGGCACAAGCACCAAAACTGGGGCAACGACAACTACCGCAAGGCCGTCCTCAATGGGCTGCTATGGATCGCCAAGGCCAAGGTGCCGAAGAACGGCGTGCCGTCCACCGTCACCGCCGAGGAGCTGAAGCAAAACCTCGATCCAAAGTAACAATTCTCACATTTGCCGATTTTTGTCTGATTGATAGTTTAGCTTATGGAATCTAGAACATTTCCGGAATTTTCTCTCACCCGACTAATTAAAAATACTTTTAGGCCGAAGATCGGCGAAAAAATCTGTATCTTAATTGATCTTCCAGATCTAAAATTATTTAACAATTTCGAATTTATTAATTATCCTGAGTTTTCGATTCAAAAACACGCGCACGATTCATTTTATAAATCTTTACATGATGGAGTGATGGATGATCTCAACTTAATTGGAGGTGAGATGTTTGCCTATATGGAAACTGGTGGTAGTAACCTTGACTTACCTGCTTCAGCAGTAACAAAGGAAGGTAATGAAATAAGCTTAGAACGAGATGTATACGAAAAATATGACATTATACTCTGCATTTCAACCTACTCTGCCACTGCCCCTCTAACAGCGTTTGCCAAGCGCATCGGCTTTCGTGGAGCAACTCTACATGGAGTTAACGACATCATCTTGGGTAGCGGTTTAGCCGTAGATTATAACGAGGTCAGCAAGGACGCGGAGAAACTGCGCCGCGCCCTGACCCGGGCCGATCATTTCGAAATCGATTTCCAGTACGGCGACGAAACCCACACCCTCAATCTCGAGTGCAGCAAACAGGAAGCGCAAAAAAGCCATGGCATCTGTCTCGTCGACGAGCCAGACGTGGCCAACCTCCCGGCCGGCGAAGTGTACTTCGTCCCGACTGGAGGCGAGGGCCGATTCGTCATGCAGTACGCCGACGGCACGCTTGGCCTGCAGACAGTCAAGGGCGGAAAAATCGTCAACGCCACCCTCCTCCGCGGCGAGCAGACAATCATTGACGAGCATAACGCGAAACTGGCGAGTGACCCGGTCACCGGCGAACTGGGTGAACTTGGTTTCGGCACACAGGAACTGCCGGTGTCCGGCCGCGACATTCAGGATGAAAAAATCCTCGGCACCCTGCACGTGGCCACTGGCCGGAGCGATCACCTCGGCGGTGATTTAACTCCGGAAAAATTCGCCAAGGCCAAGAACGCCACCCACGATGATATCCTGTTCTCCCCAAGCAAGACACCCGACATCACCGTCCGGCAGGCCCGCATGCACCGCGACGGGGAGACGATCGTTGTGCTTGAAAACTACCAGCCCGCCGCGCACCTTCTCGACGCGCTGAACCAATCGTAATCCTTAATACGAACCACACATGCGAGCACTCACTTGCATTCTCACACTTGCCGGTCTATTGGCCGGGAATCTACACGCCGCAGACAAGCCGCTGCGTGCGCTGCTGATCACCGGCGGCTGTTGCCACGATTACGCCAAGCAAAAGGATATCCTCAAGCAGGGCCTCGAGCGGCGGATCAACATCGTCATCGATCAGGCGCATTCCGACGACAAAAGCACCAAACCGCCGCTGCCCATTTTTGGAAAACCGGACTACGCCAAGGGGTACGACATCATCATTCACGATGAGTGCGCGGCCGGCATCAGTGACGCGGACACCATCGCTGGCGTGCTCGCACCGCATCGCAAGGGTGTCCCAGGCGTCAATCTCCACTGCGCCATGCACTCGTACCGCTCCGGTGACTTCCGCAAGCCGGTTAAGCCCGGAGCCGACAACGCAAAGTGGTTCGAGTACATCGGCCTGCAATCCACCGGCCACGGCCCGCAACAACCGATCGAGATTAAGTTTGAGAAGAACGTCCCGTACATCACCAAGGGCGTCGAAAATTGGACGACCCAACGGGAGGAACTTTATAACAACGTGCAAGTGCTCCCGAATGCCAAGGTTGTCGCCCGCGGCGTGCAGGGCAACCGCAAGGCGGTCGTCGCATGGACAAACGACTACAATGGCACACGCGTCTTCAGCACATCCATAGGGCACAACAACGTCACCGTGGCCGATCCCCGCTACCTCA
>Ga0209036_1000710_pt1 | contig 14301 bp, 10 predicted proteins | sample MarorgKNORR_S2LV_3_FD_188222 | JGI IMG/M metagenome (GOLD analysis project Ga0209036, IMG submission 188222) | Marine microbial communities from the Southern Atlantic Ocean, analyzing organic carbon cycling - DCM_A/KNORR_S2/LV (SPAdes) (version 2) | ecosystem: Environmental > Aquatic > Marine >... | reverse complement strand
GGTCAACATGAAAATTATCTAACAAAATTGAATTATCTCTAAATTTGTCTATGTGGGGTGTCCGAATATATTGATTTCCAGAAAATCCAAAGTCTCCAAATCCTTGATCATCCGTAATAACAAGGATTATATTTGGCATTTGAGCCCAACATAGATTTAATAGTAATCCGAAAATAGAAATTATTAGAAGTTTCATACATTAAATTTACTAAGATGTTCAAATCTTGGTCAAGTAGGGATTGCGTAAAATATTAGGGAAAATTCATAAAATTTAAATTTTTTAAAAAAAATTAAAAATTAACCTTGCGATAAAAACAAACACACCATATGTTGTGTAACTTCATCGCATAAGCGGAACATATTGTACTTTTTCACAAAAGTTATTAACAGCAAAAAAGTGCTGTTTTTTGGGCAAAAATTGTAAAAAAGTTAATAAAACGAAAGGTTATTAACAGCTATGAGTGATATATTATACAAAGAAAAATCGGACTCAGCAGATTCTGCCAAGGAAAATGAGACAAAACAAAATAAAAATAAGCCCATACAAGTTGTTAAAAGAAACGGTAAAAGAGAATCTCTCGACTTAGAAAAGATAAATAAAGTAATTACGTGGGCCGCTGAAGGTTTGGACAATGTATCTGTTTCACAAGTTGTGCTTAATGCAAATGTTCAACTGTGTGATCAAATTAAAACAGAAGATATTCATGAAGTAATAATTAAATCTGCAGCCGATTTAATTTCTGAGGACACACCAGACTACCAATATTTAGCTGCTAGACTTGCAATATTTCACCTTAGGAAAAAGGCATATGCGCAGTTTGACCCTCCACATTTATTTTCACACGTAAAGAAAATGGTCGATGGAGGCTGGTATGATAAAGCACTTTTAGAAGATTTTGACGAAAAAGATTTTGATAAGATGAATGATTTTATCCGTCATTCTAGAGACCTTACTTTTAGTTATTCAGCTGTTAAACAATTGCAAGGAAAATATCTTGTACAAGATAGGGTTAATGGACAAATTTTTGAAAGCGCCCAATTTTTGTATGTTTTAGTTGCTGCTTCATTATTTGCTCATTATCCAAAAACTTCCAGAATGAGATATATTGAGCGGTTTTATCATGCTATCTCAACATTTAAAATTTCTTTACCAACGCCAATAATGGCAGGTATAAGGACCCCAACTCGCCAGTTTTCTTCATGTGTGTTGATTGAAAGCGGCGATAGCCTTAACTCTGTTTGCGCCTCTTCGAGTGCAATAATCAAGTACGTCAGTCAAAGAGCTGGAATCGGTATAAATGCTGGACGAATAAGAGCGATTGGAAGTTCGATTAGAAATGGAGAAGCATTTCATACAGGATGCATTCCATTTTATAAACATTTTCAAACAGCTGTGAAGAGTTGTTCACAAGGCGGTGTGCGTGGAGGAGCAGCAACTTTGTATTACCCTATTTGGCACTTGGAGGTAGAGGATTTATTGGTTTTAAAAAATAATAAAGGAGTTGAAGAAAATAGGGTAAGACACTTGGATTATGGGGTTCAATTTAACAAGCTAATGTATACAAGATTGATAAAAAATGAAGAAATAACCTTATTTAGCCCATCTGATGTTCCAGGTCTTTATGATGCTTTTTTTGCGGATCAAGAGTTGTTTGAAAAGCTTTATGTTCAGTATGAAGACGATCCTTCGATTAGAAAGAAAAAAATAAAAGCTATAGAATTATTTGGTATCTTTGCACAAGAAAGAGCAAGTACAGGTCGAGTATATCTTCAAAATGTTGATCATTGTAATACGCATAGTCCATTTGATCCAAAGGTAGCACCAGTTAGAATGAGTAACCTTTGTTTAGAAATCGCATTACCAACAAAGCCTTTAAATGATATAAACGACGAAACAGGTGAAATTGCACTATGTACATTGTCCGCAATTAACTTAGGAACTCTTGATTCCCTTGATGAAATGGAAGAGTTATCAGATTTAGCCGTTCGTGCATTAGATAGTTTATTAGATTATCAAGGCTATCCTATACCTGCTGCTAAAAACGCTTCACTTGGACGAAGGACACTTGGCATTGGAGTAATAAATTTTGCTTATTATTTGGCTAAAAATAACGTTCGCTATTCAGATGGTTCTGCCAAAGCTCTTACGCATCGAACATTTGAAGCTCTTCAATATTATTTGATGAAGGCCTCAGCAAATTTAGCAAAGGAATTTGGACCATGTCCATTATTTGAAGAAACTACATATTCAAAAGGGATAATGCCAATTGATACTTACAAGAAAGAAATAGACGATGTATGTAACGAACCTTTAAAGCTGGATTGGGATGAATTGAAAAAATTAATCAACAAGTATGGAATGAGAAATTCAACTTTGACAGCGTTAATGCCATCAGAAACTTCGTCACAAATTTCAAATGCTACTAATGGAATCGAACCTCCCAGAGGATTAGTGAGTATTAAGCAAAGTAAAGATGGAGTATTGAAACAAGTAGTACCAGAATTTAACCGGTTAAAGAGTCAATACGAATTGCTTTGGGATATTCCAAACAACAAAGGTTATTTGGAATTAGTTGGAATTATGCAGAAATTTGTTGATCAAACTATCTCTGCAAATACTAATTACGATCCTTCTAAATATCCCGAAGGAAAAGTTCCTGTTAGAGATATTCTAAAAGATATTGTAATGGCTTATAAGCTTGGGGTGAAAACATTATACTACCATAATACGCGCGATGGCGCTTCTGATGTACAGGGTGACATTGCCAAAGATGATGGTGGTTGTGATGGCGGTGGTTGTAAAATATAAAAATTAAGAACTAAGGAGATTAAATAATGGCATATTCAACATTTAGACAGGAACAAAATGACACTTTACTAGAACCTATGTTCATGGGAAATAGCGTAAACGTTGCGCGATACGATCAGCAAAAGCATCCAATTTTTGAGCAATTAATTGAAAAACAACTTTCTTTTTTCTGGCGACCTGAAGAAATTGACGTTTCTAAAGATAGGGCTGATTGGCAAGATTTGAGCGAAGCTGAAAAACATATTTTTATTTCAAATCTTAAGTACCAAACTTTGTTAGATTCTGTAGCTGCTCGAAGCGTAAGTGTTTGTTTGTTGCCTATGGTGTCAATTCCTGAATTAGAAACCTGGATTGAAACATGGGCTTTTTCCGAAACTATTCATTCTAGATCTTATACTCATATTATTAGAAATTTATTTTCAAATCCTGGCGAAGTTTTTGATGATATTGTGATTAATGAAAATATTATTAATAGAGCTTCAAAGATAGCCGTATATTTCGATGATATTATTACAATGTCCCATATTTATAATATTATGGGAGAGGGAACATATGAAGTCGAAGGTAAGTCTTACGATGTAAGTCCTTACAACATCAAATGTAAACTGTATCTCGCGACTTGTGCTATAAATGCTCTTGAAGCAATTCGCTTTTATGTATCATTTGCTTGTTCTTTTGCGTTTGCTGAGAGGCAATTACTTGAGGGTAATGCTAAAATAATAAAATTGATTGCTCGAGACGAAGCCCTTCATTTAACTGGAACTCAACACATGTTAAATTTGTGGGCGGATGGAAAGGATGACCCAGAAATGGTCAGCGTTGTAGAAGAAATGAAAGAAGAAGGAAAACAATTATTTTTAAATGTTGTTGAAGAAGAAAAAGCTTGGGCGGATTATCTATTTAAAGATGGCTCTATGCTCGGGCTTAATGCGGATATTCTTAAGCAATATGTCGAATATATGGCTAATTTAAGGTTAACTGCATTGCAATACAAGCCGCCCTTCGAAATAAAAAGTAATCCACTGCCATGGATGAATTCCTATCTGGAAAGTGATAATGTGCAAGTAGCTCCACAAGAAGCTGAAATTTCGTCCTATTTAGTTGGTCAAGTTGATGCTTCTGTTGATAGTAGTGATTTTGAAGGTATGGATTTGTAATAAATGAGACATAGAGTATATGTCAATGAGCAGTTACAGCCTGCAGAATTTGATGATGCTGTTGATTACACAATTCTTGATGCCCTAGGCCGAGCAAACATTGACTATGAAAGCCACTGCTGCATGGGGTGGTGCGGAACATGTCGTGTAGTTTTAGTAAGCGGTCAAGTTCGGTATCCTGGCGGAAAGCCCCTTGGTTATATTCGTGATGGTGAAATTTTACCTTGTTGTTGTGTTCCAACATCAGATATTGAAATAAGGACGCTTTTTTAGACTAAAATTTAATTAATATATTTCCGTTACTCCAATACATACGTTAAATTAATATAAATAAGTAAGTGAGAATTATATGAATGTTTTATTAGTCGGAGATATAGTAGGGAAACCTGGAAGGACTGCATTTACCAAAATTGTTAGTCAACTTCGTGATTCTGGTGAGGCAGACTTTGTTATAGCTAATGCTGAAAATTCAGCATCAGGCAGAGGCCCAACGCCAGAAATAGCAAATGCGATTTTAGACGCCGGAGCTGATGTAATTATATTGGGTGATCATGCTTGGGATAGTCGCGAAATGGTTGAAGGAATAGATTTGGAAGAGAGAATAATTCGCCCAGCGAATTTTTCAAAATTTGCACCAGGAAAAGGATGGGTAAGGGTGAATACTCCCTTTGGTGAAATTGTAGTAATTCAATTTATTGGACGTGTTTTTATGCAACCAAATCAAATGTGTCCTTTTGAAACAGCCGATAAATTACTTAACGGAGAATTAATCAACGATAAGATCATTTTTGTGGATATTCATGCAGAGGCTTCTTCTGAAAAAATGGCATTTGGACGTTATCTTGACGGAAGAGTATCATCGGTAACCGGAACACATACTCATTGTCAAACATCTGATGCAAGAATCTTTAAGAATGGAACAGCTTTTATGACTGATCTGGGAATGACAGGTCCTCAAGATTCAGTATTAGGACGAAATGTTGATGCAGTAACAAAAAAATTCATAACTGGATTACCAGGTAGATTTGAAGTTGCTGAAAATGATGTGGCTCTTGAGGGAGCTATTGTTAATGTCGATCAACAAACAGGAATCGCAAATTCAATTAAATCAATAAGAATAAAAATTTAGATGTTAAAAAATAAAAATCACTTCGCTAATGATTCTATCACTGTTACCGAGCTCAATAAATGCGTTGGACAAATAATTGAAAATAATATTGGAGATTTGTGGGTTCATGGTGAAATCTCAAAGCTCACTCTTCATTCAAGTGGCCATTGGTATTTTACTTTAAAGGATGACAAGGCAGCAGTTGCATGCGCAATGTTTCAAAGAGACAATATAAAGGTAACCTTTAAATTAAAAGATGGCCAAAAAGTTTTTGTTTTTGCCCGACCATCTCTCTACGAGATTTCAGGAAGATACCAATTAATTGTTTTAAAAATGGAAGAAGCGGGAAAAGGGGACCTTCAAAAGAAATTTGAATTATTGAAAAATAAATTAAATAGTGAGGGTTTGTTTGATTCTATTCACAAAAAAAATCTTCCTTATTTACCAAAAAAAATTGGAGTAATTACCTCACCAACAGGAGCAGCTATTAAAGATATTATTAACGTAGTTTTACGAAGATATCCAAACATGAATATCTTGCTAGCTCCAGCGATTGTGCAAGGAGAACATGCAGCAAAAAGTATTGTAAATGCAATAAAGTATATGAATACTCGCTTAGATTTAGATGTGTTAATTGTTGGAAGAGGCGGCGGAAGCCAAGAGGATTTATGGGCATTTAATGAAGAAGAAGTGGTTAGGGAGATATTTTTATCAAAGATACCTATAATATCTGCAGTTGGTCACGAAATTGATTTTACTATTTCAGATTTTGTTGCTGATGTTCGGGCGCCCACTCCATCTGCAGCCGCTGAATTAGCTGTTCCAGAAAAATCTTATGTAATAAATAAGTTAAAATCTTTAGATAATCTAATGAATAAAGTTATGATGATTCATTATAATGAAAAAAAAATAAGTTTAAATGAACTTGCTTACCATCCAATATTTCATGAGCCTAAACATATTGTTTTACTGTTAAAAGAAAGAATCTCAACTGCTCATAACAAGATTGTAAATAATCTTAATAAAGAAAAAGCGTTAATCAAAGAAAAATTGAATGAAGCAAAATTTAAACAATCTCAAGCTTTGGAAAGAAAAATTAGGATTACTCAACAACAAGTTGATGATTATGATAGAAGGATAAAAGCAATTGTTGAAAAATCATTTGTGAATAATAATAATAGGTTAAGTATTGCAAAAAATCAGCTAAGAACATTGAGTCCAAAATCGGTTATTAATAGAGGATATTCTATATCAACAGATGAAACAGGCGGAGTAATTACCTCAGTAAAAAACGTAAAAAAAGGGCAAGGTATTATAACTATACTTAAAGATGGAAAAATTTCATCTGTAATAAAAGAGAAAAATAAATAGGAGAAAAAATGCCAGAAAAAGAATCATTTGAAAAGTCATTGGAGAAATTAGAGGATCTTGTTGAAAAAATGGAAAGCGGTGAGTTAAATCTCGAAGAGATGATAAAATCTTTTGAGGAAGGATCAAAGCTTGTGGAAAGATGTTCAGAAAAACTCAATCAAGTTGAACAAAAAATTGAAAAGCTTATTAAAAATAAAGACGGATTTTCCGAAGAGCCATTTATAATTGATGAATAAAAAAAATAATAGTCGTCTTATCGCATCTAAAATCATAGCAGATTGGATAGAAAAGGAGTTTTTTCCTGAAAAAGAATTTTATAAGCTTCATGTCGACAGGGGATTTATTATTGAAGTTGTACAGGGCTGTATAAAAAATTATGCAATTCTTAAATGGTTATTAAATAAGTGGACATCAAAATTACCCTCCACTTATTCTCAAGCAGTAATTTATGTAGGTTTTTATCAAATTCTTTTCATGAAAAATGTTGAAGATTATGCCGCTATAAATGAAACAGTTGAAGCGGCGAAATTTCAATCAGATGGGTTAGGAGCCGCTAAATTAGTAAATGCATTATTAAGAAGGTGTCAAAGAGAAGTAAGAGAAGTAAGAGTCGAGTTGTTTAATCAAGAGATATCTTTACAATTATCTCATCCTAGTGATTTGTTTGACAAATGGGTTAAAAATTTTGGTAAGCAAAAAGCAATTGACCTAGCAAAATGGAATAATTTGCCTCCTCAAACATTTTTACGAATAAATCAAACAAAAATTAAAGTGGATGATTTTATCAAAGAACTCAATGAGAGAGAAATTAAAGTAAATATTCATGATTCATATAGAAACGAAATTTTTGTAATTTTACCGAGAGGGATTTCAGTTTCTTCTATACCAGGCTATCATGAGGGACACTTTGTTGTTCAGGATCCAGCAACGATTCATGCTGTAAATTTATTAAATCCAAAAAAATGTGAAAAAATTTTAGACGCCTGTTCTTCGCCGGGAGGAAAAGCAATGTTGATTGCAGAACGAATGGTTGAAGCAAAAAGCTTGACGTTAATGGAAATTCATGAAGATAGAATTCCTCGATTAAATGAAAATTTAAAAAGATGTAAATTGAGTAACATAACTGTTGTTAAAGGAGATGCAAGATCTCCTAAAAATGTGTTGTCAGAAATGTACGATGGAATTTTATGTGACGTACCATGTAGTAATTCAGGTGTTTTGCAAAGACGAGCGGATGCCCGATGGAGAATAGGAAAAGAGCGGATCAATAAACTAAATATATTGCAAAATCAAATTTTAGATGGTTGCTCGAAAATACTTTCACCCGATGGAAGATTAGTTTACAGCACATGCTCATTAGAAAATGAGGAAAACGAAAAGCTTATTGGTAATTGGATTAAACATAATTCTGAATTCTACGTTGAAGATAGTATTAGTATTTTCCCTCCAGATTCAAAAACAGATGGTGCTTATGCAGCTTTAATTCGTCGTTGTTAATCAATTATCTTTAGTTAATTTAATTTATCTATTATTTTTAAAAATTATGGATTTCGAAAATCATCTAAATGAAGAGCAATTAATGGCTGTTCGTGCGCCGGATGGCCCATCTTTGGTTATTGCAGCCGCAGGAACGGGAAAAACTAGAACTTTAATTTTCAGACTTGCGTGGTTAGTATCAGAAAAGAATATTGATCCATCTGAGGTTTTATTATTAACATTTACTAATAAGGCTGCTGATGAAATGTTATCAAGAGCAGAAGAATTAGTTAATAAGCAATTCAATAAAGGGTTTAGCGGAACTTTTCATTCTTTTTCAAATCGTATTTTAAGACAACATGCAGAACACATAGGGTTCAGTCGAGATTTCTCTATTTTAGATAGTGATGACGCAAAAAAATTAATGCGAAGTTGCATAGATGAATTAGGAATGGATAAAAAAAGTTTTCCAAAGCCTGAGGTTTTGTTGAATTTATTTGGTGTTGTAAGTGGACAGCAGGGAGATTTGGTGAGCGCTGTCGAGAAGAGATTTGAATATGCTGATGTTACATCAGAAGATATTATTAAAACACATGATCTTTATAATGAAAAAAAATTAGCTGCAAATGCTATGGATTTTGATGATTTGTTAATTTTTACTTATAAATTATTTAATAATAACGAAAAAGTTTTATCTTTTTATCAAAGAAATTTTAAATATGTATTAGTTGACGAATATCAAGACACAAATCTACTGCAGGCAGCAATTGTAAACCTTTTGGTTAATGAACATGGAAATTTAATGGTCGTTGGAGATGATTTTCAAAGTATTTATTCATGGCGAGGTGCAGATTTTAGAAATTTTCTAGAATTCGAAAAAACTTTCGCAAACGCAAATACTTATAAACTACAAATAAATTATCGAAGTACTCCTGAAATTCTTAATGTAGCAAATTCTGTTATTGCAGGTAATCTAGATCAATTTCAAAAAGAATTATCAGCTGTAAGAGATACTGGAGTGCAACCGAAATTGGTAGAAGTGAGAGACGGTTCAACTCAGGCAAGATTTATTATTGAATCAATAAATGATTTACGTCGCGATGGAATAAAGCCATCGGATTGTTGTGTTCTTTATCGTTCACATTTTCACGCGATGGAATTACAAATGGAACTTGCAAGAGAGCAAGTTCCTTATGTGGTCACATCTGGTGTTCGTTTTTTTGAACAAGCTCACATAAAAGATGTATGTTGTTTGTTGCGATTAATACACAACCCATCAGACTGGCTTGCATTTCAAAGGCTTATGGAGCTTTTTCCAAAAATTGGATCTAAAACTGCACAAAAATTATTTAAATCATTTGAAGGTCGCGTAAATTTACTCCATGACGATACAGTTCAATCATTAAAAGGGATGATGCCAAGTATTGCTGCTGATATTTGGGAAAATTTCATTCCAATCTTTAATTCCTATCGTTCGGAAAGTTTAGAATCTGATCCTGGTGAGGTAATCCATAGGTTTAATAAAATATTTTATAAGAATTATATGGAAGAAACTTTTGACAACCACAAATTTAGAGGAGAGGATATTGACGGATTAATTGATTTTACTACTAAATTCAACTCGGTTGAATCATTTCTTGCTGAAGTAGCTTTGCTTACAAACTTAGATACTGATGCAGCTGCTCAAGCTGAACAAACAGAAGATGAAAGAATTCTCCGGTTAAGTACAGTTCACCAAGCAAAAGGGTTAGAGTGGAAAGTTGTATATATTTTGTTTGTAAATGAAGAGATGTTTCCAAGTAAAAAAACTGTAGAAGAGCAAGGTGACGCAGAAGAACGCCGATTATTTTATGTTGCTGTAACTCGAGCAGAAGACATGCTTTTTTTGCTTACGCCAATGGTGAGAAGACAAAGAGATGGAGGTATAATATTTCTTGATCCATCAAGATTTGTTGAGGAAATTCCTGATGAATATTTGTTGAAAGAAAAAGGATTTTTTTAATACAAATTAAAAATTGAAATAGGAAAATTAAAATGAATTTATCATTAAAAATGTACGGCACACCAATCTTGAGAGAGAAAGCAGTTGAAGTTACTTTATTCAATTCGGATTTAAAAACTCTTGCAGATGAAATGTTTAAAGTTATGTACGAAGCACGAGGTATTGGCTTGGCAGCTGAACAAATTGGAAGAAAAGAAAGAATCTTTGTTATTGATATACCTCCAACAAGCGATTTAGACCAAAATGGTCAAAGAGAAAATCCTGAAGTTAAATTACCAGAAGTTTTTATTAATCCAAAAATTATTTCACATTCAGAATCTGTCCAAAAAGGAATTGAAGGCTGCTTAAGTTTCCCTGGAATTACAGCCCAGGTTGATAGATGGTATGAAGTATCAGCAGAGTACCAGAATTTGAATGGCAATAAAAAAATTATTAATGCAAAAGGGCTTTTGGCTAGAGCAATTCAGCACGAGTTAGATCATCTAAATGGAGTGTTATTTATTGATAAAATTTCTCCTGTTAAGAAGATATTACTTGATGGAAAACTTAAAAAGTTACTTAAGGAAACAAAGAAAACTATTTAATTTTTGTTCTCATCATTTTACAAGAATATTGACACATTGATTACATGTAAGTACTTTTTAGTTAGTTTTCATTTTTTCAAGGAGTTGCTATGAACGATTTTGATTTTGCGATTAAAAATTTCACAACTGCGTCTGGTTTAAAGATAAAATATTATAGCCTAAATGCATTAGAAAATAATGGTTATGGGGATTTTTCTAAAATGCCGAAATCCGTTAAGATTCTTCTAGAGTCATTGATTAGAATGCAATCTCATCCTGCTTATACATCGCAACATGTTAAATTGCTATCGAGATGGACGCCTGATGTAAAAAAGGATGAAATACCCTATATGCCTGCAAGAGTATTATTACAAGATTTTACTGGCGTACCCTGTGTTGTAGATTTAGCAGCGCTTAGATCCGCAATGGAAAAAGCTAATAAGCCTGCTTCTAGAATAGAGCCATTAATTCCCGTTGATTTAGTAATTGATCATTCAGTTCAGTTAGATGCGGCAGGAAATGCTATGTCTTTTAAGGTAAACGTAGATCGAGAGTTTGAAAGAAATGAAGAGAGGTATAAGTTTCTTAAATGGGGCCAGCAAGCATTTGAAAAATTAAGAGTTCTGCCCCCAGGGTTAGGTATATGTCATCAGGTTAATATGGAATATTTAGCATCTTGCGTTATGTTAGATGATAATGGAGTAGCATATCCAGATACTTTAGTTGGTACCGATTCTCATACTACGACGATTAATTGTATGGGGGTGCTAGGATGGGGAGTTGGAGGAATTGAAGCCGAAGCTGCTATGCTTGGCCAGCCGATACCGATTTTAACTCCTGAAGTTGTTGGGTTTAAATTAACAGGGTCATTAAGGGCAGGTGTGACAGCAACAGATTTAGCATTAACAGTTACAAAAATGCTTCGTGAGTTAGGTGTTGTTGGAAAGTTTGTAGAGTTTTATGGAGAGGGAGCCGCCAACTTATCTTTAGCAGATAGATGTCCCGTAGCAAATATGAGTCCTGAGTATGGCGCTACAATGGGATTTTTCGCAGTTGATGAGAAAACTATAGAGTATTTAAAAGAAACAGGTCGTTCTGATGAGCAATGTGAATTAGTTGAGTTATATTGTAAACATCAGGGTTTGTGGGGTTTTAATGATGAACCAAATTTTAATGAAAAATTAGAACTGTCATTAAATGACGTTGAGGCTGTTGTAGCTGGACCTAATAAACCTCATCAAAAATTACCATTATCTGCGTTAAAAGAAGAATTCCAAAAAGATTTTAGTCCATCGGAAAAGGATGTATCTTACAATAATCAAGAGGTTTTTAAAGATGGATCAGTTGTAATTGCTTCAATAACAAGTTGTACTAATACTTCTAATCCAAGTCTTGTGATGGGCGCTGGACTTGTTGCTAAGAAAGCAGTTGAAAAGGGATTAACAATACCATCTTATGTAAAAACTTCTCTTGCACCCGGTTCACAAGTTGCAACAGAATATCTCGAGGAGTCTGGTTTGTTAACTCCGCTTGAAAAATTAGGATTTAATGTTGCCGCTTATGGTTGTGCAACGTGTATTGGAAATAGTGGACCATTAGATGAATCAATAGAGAAAGCAATTAAAGAAAATGATATGACTGTTGCCGCAGTATTATCAGGAAATAGGAACTTTGAAGGTAGAGTTCACCCTCTAACAAAAGCAAATTATTTAGCTTCTCCTCCACTCGTAATTGCTTACGCACTAGCAGGCACAGTTAATATTGATCTAGAAAATGAACCTCTTGGAAAAGATTTATCTGGTAATGATGTTTATTTGAAAGATATCTGGTTCACATCAAAAGAACTATTAGACGCAACAAAAATATCCGCAAACTCTGATTACTATAAGGACATTTATTCAGATGTATTTAACGCCAATGACCAATGGAATGCATTACCAATTTCTGGAGGAGAGACATTTGCATGGGATGACTACTCAACTTATATTAGAGAACCATCTTTTTTTAGTGGATGTGAACTCCCAGCAAAGGATTTGAAGGATATAGAAAATGCTGCAGTATTGGGATATTTTGGAGACTTTATTACAACTGATCACATTTCCCCTGCTGGCGTGATTCCCGAAGAAAATCCTACAACTCCATATTTATTAAAAAGAGGAGTTAATAAAAAAGATTTTAATAGCTTCGGATCTCGTAGAGGCAATCACGAGGTTATGATGCGTGGAACTTTTGGCAATATAAGGATTAAAAATAAGTTAGTGAGTAGAGAAGGTGGTTTTACAATTAAAAATGGAGATGTAATGCCTTTTTACACTGCGGCAATGAAGTACCAAGAGGAGAATACTCCATTGGTAATTCTAGCAGGTAAAATGTATGGCGCTGGATCCTCCAGAGATTGGGCCGCGAAAGGAACAAAATTACAAGGAGTAAAGGCAGTTATTGCTGAAAGCTTTGAAAGAATTCATCGTTCAAATTTAGTTGGTATGGGAGTTATTCCCTGTGAATTTATCGATGAGCAAACAGCGGAAAGCTTAGGTTTATCCGGACAAGAAAAATTTACTATACTCGGTATTGCAGAAAATTTTTCTCCAGGGAAGATCTTAACAGTAAAAGCAGATGACATAGTTTTTAATGTAAAAGCAAGAGTAGACACGCCACTAGAAATTGACTATTTGAAAAACGGTGGAGTGTTAAATTATGTCCTTCGAAATTTTATTGATGAAATATAATAACTTTTATTTGTTTTTTATTTAATTAGTGTCGACGCAGTATCTAGCTGTAAAAGGTTAGTATGTTTCGCTTTTACTTGTCCGCCACCAATATAACAGACCATATCATCTGGTAATAGAACACCTTCATCCAAAAGCATAGAAACAGTTTTCTTTACTAAAGCAGCACATTGTCTAGGGACATCAATACATTCAGCGTATACTCCATAGGAAAGAGAAAGTTCTTTTACTACTCTTGGTGTACCTGAATAAGCTACAATTGGAGTTCGTCCTCGATAGGAAGAACAAATTTGTGCAGTATCTCCTGAAACAGTACTTGTTATAATTACTTTTGCATTAAGTTCACATGCTAGTTGAACTCCTGCTTTGGAAATAAAATTCCTAGACATTAAGCTAGCGTTTTGTTGAAACACTGGAAGAAGTCCATCTAAAGTTCCCCGCTCAACCTCCACTTTTTGAGCAATTTTTGACATAGTTTCTACCGCTTCAACTGCATAGTTTCCATATGCTGTTTCACCGCTTAACATTAGCGCATCAGTTCCATCATAAATAGCATTTGCGACATCAGATACTTCTGCTCTTGTGGGTCTTGGATTGTCTATCATGGAGTGAAGCATTTGTGTTGCCGTTATTACTGGCTTAACTCTTTTAATTGCAGTTTGAATCATCATTTTTTGAAGATTTGGAACATCCTCTGCAGGCACTTCGATTCCCAGGTCTCCTCGGGCAACCATAATCCCATAAGTTCCATCAAGAATAGATTCTAAATTATTTATACCTTCTTGATTTTCAATTTTAGCAATAATTTTAATTGGGGAATCATTTTCATCCAAAATTTTCTGAACAGCCATAACATCTTGAATATTTCGAACAAATGAATGGGCAATAAATTCCACTTCGTTTTTTGCTGCCCAATTGATAAATTCGGCATCTTTTTTTGTGAGTGAAGGCATTTGAAGATTGACGCCGGGAACATTCACACTTTTCTTATTTTTAATTTCCCCATTATTTGTAGCAGTACAAATGAGTTCATTATTTTTTTTGGAATCAACAGTTAAATGAATTTCACCATCGTCAATTAGAAGG
>Ga0209036_1000708_pt1 | contig 14329 bp, 5 predicted proteins | sample MarorgKNORR_S2LV_3_FD_188222 | JGI IMG/M metagenome (GOLD analysis project Ga0209036, IMG submission 188222) | Marine microbial communities from the Southern Atlantic Ocean, analyzing organic carbon cycling - DCM_A/KNORR_S2/LV (SPAdes) (version 2) | ecosystem: Environmental > Aquatic > Marine >... | reverse complement strand
TACCTGAAAATGGTTGAGTCCAACCCCCACTTCCTGTGAAAGTCAATTTCCCATCAACATCTCCATTACAATTTAAATCTTTCTTTGTTGCAACGGCCGTATCAACTAGATTGTGTGATAAATCAGAGGGAGTTGAAATAGTAAAAGGTGTTGAGTTGGTACATGAGTTGGCGTCAGTAAACGTAAATTTATAATCACCATTATCATCAATATTTGAAACTGTTAAAGTAAATGCTCCATCTCCAGATGCCGTAATGTCTGATGTACTTGAGGAATTTCCACCAACATTGGTATTGTCATATACCAAATCCCAATTGTCGCCATTCTTTTTTTCTAACTTCCAGGTAAGCGGTCTTTTTGCTCCTTGAATTCGAAGTACAGCTTTGGCTTTTGCATCGGTCGAACACTCTTTTCCAGAGAAAATTACATCAGCACCAAATTCAGGCTTATCTGAAATATTGGTAAAAGAAGTGTGGGTTCTACCACAACCATCTGTAATCACATAATCATATCCTCCTATAGGAAGGTCCAAAATAAACTCATTACTAATTTGAGTCTTTTCTAAGACAAGATTTGTTGTGCCTAAATCGTAAACTTTTATGTTGTATTTTGGATCACCAGCAGTACCAGCACATGGTTTAGAAGCTCCAATGACAACCTCATTAACAACAATTTTAAGTTCTCCTGAACATGGGACTACGGTTAATAAAGTTTCCGTAAAAATACTTTCTAACCTATATGTAAGTGTAGTAGTTCCAAGTCCATTTAATGTACCGCTACCATCAAAAACCCTTACAGTTACCGTTAAATTCTGCGGTGGATTTCCTGAAAATGTAAAACTTTTTTTATCACCAGAAATTGTTGAAGAGCCACTATTAACATCAGTTATTTCAAAATCCCAATCGGCAGGAATTGCATTACCAGTTCCCCAACCTACTTGTGAGTTGTCGGGTAAGTTAAATGTAGCTTTGTTCAAACTAACGTTTATTGTTATTGCGTCATAATTACCACCCGACTTGGTCATTGTAAAAATATGATTGGTTGTTGCATCGGCAGTATATTGATCAGTATTTTCTCCAATTTTTATATACTGAGCATTTAGTTCAGTTAATTGACTAAACACAACTAAGATTAATATGTTAAATATATTTTTCAAAAATTATTATTTACATCCGCAAGGTATTGGGTTATCATTAAAAAGAGAATCAAACTTATATGAAACTGATATTTCAAAAACTCCCTTTGTCCTTTGTAAGCTGCTGATATTTAAATCATAAGAGTAACCAAAACTAAATTGATTGTAATCAAAATTTGTTATAAAATTTACTGATGTCAGCTTGTGAGAATCATTCTGGACTGATGTGGGTGCAATTGTGGCAAAAGCTCCAATTGTGAAATCGTTGATTTTAAATTTGGATCCAAAATCAAGCCTGTCATAATCATTCTGTCTCATATAATTTAGATTAAAAAACAGGTCCATTTCCGATCTTGAAAATCGCTGATTCAATGGTAGCTTATACCCACCATGGATTGATATGAAAGGATCTAGTTTTAAATCACCTTCGGGTTCAAAAGAAATGTTTGGCGTGTTGAGATGTTTGAAACTACCACCTATCCAAATATTTTCATTAAAAAGAATAAATCCAGCACCAATATCAAGTATACTTTTACTTTCATTCAACAAAAATGGATCCTTCGAATCAAAATTTATTATGCCAGCATTTATTAGAATTTGATCCTCCAAAACAAGAGAATTGAAAGCATAATCTTTATTTCCAAATCCAACCGAAATACCAGGATAAAAAAACCACTGATTATTAAGCTGAACTCTGTATGAATAATTTATTCCAATTTGGGTATAATTATACCTTGTGACTGTTTCAACTTGGTTAAGTACAGTAAGCTCAATTCCACTATTGTATTGTTCTATATAATTATCAAAATAAAAAAACTGACTATTTAATGAATAGTCAAGGCCTGGCCATTGTGTTCTGTTTAAAATACCCAGCTCAGTGCTTCCACTTCCTCCAGCAAAAGCAGGATTCATAGACTCTGGTATATTATAAAATTGTGTAAAAACAGGGTCTTGAGTATAACCAGTTTGAAAAACGATAATAATTAAAAAGAAAAACTTTTTCATCTATTTTAAATATTCCTAAAGAAGAAAACAGATAAACATAATGTCTATACATATAGATTCTTCTTATCAGATAATAAATTTAAATGATTTTTTTTTAACTGAAATAAATTTAATCTAAAAACATACCGAATATGATGTTGGCAGCTCTACCAAGCTCTAATTAGACTAAAATGACCTCTGAATGTGCGACCATCCTCCAAAATAATTTTAAACCAATAATCGGTTTGTGGCATTGGTTTTCCGTTGAAATTGCCATTCCAACCCTCTGATAAAGGATCCAGTTCCTTTAATAATTTACCAAATCGATCAAAAATGTAAACTTTTGATCTAGGCTGATAATCTTTGGTAACTCCAATAACATTCCATTTGTCTGTATAACCATCTCCATTTGGAGTAAAGAATTTTTTATAACCAATTACCCAAACATCTTGATTAACAATTCCACAACCATTTTTGTCTCTAATGTACACAGTATGCTTTCCGGGTCTAACCTTATCAAAAATTGGACTGTCTTGATAAGGCCCAATCTGATCATCAATAGAAAACTCATAATCACCAATTCCTAAATTCAATGTATCAATTGAAATTGAATTATTTGGACCTGCTTCTAGGTCTTTGATTTTCATGTCCTTGATTGTGAATGTTGCAATGTTGGACTCATCTATCTTGATTGACATTGAAGTTGAACAATTAGTTCCATCAGTTGTAGTTGCAGTGACCACATATTCTCCACCTGCTCCAATCAAAATACTACTGTCTATACCAGTTATATTGTTAGGAAATACCGTTCCATTTCGAGTCCAAGTATATGTGTAGTTTCTATTATCAGTACTTTTTACACCTATAGTAACCGGTGGCAAATTCAAACAAACAGACTTTGTGTCTTCAATTCTTTCAATTAGTGGTAATGAATTCACTTGAAAATCAATGGTTTGAATTGCTTCACATTTTCCATTGGCTTTACTAATGAATTTTACATTGATTGTTTGGGTAGCAGAGTAAAAAGGATTTGGAAGAGTACTTTTAGTCACATTTGCAGATGTTGTTTCATCAAAATAAGTAAACTCGTAATTAAATAGATTTTCATCTTGTTTTACATTATTTGTAGGATTGGTCAATAATTGAGTTAGGATAGTTGAAGTATCAAATTCAGCTTTTCCATTTTTATCATCGCCATCCTTAATATCATCACAAATCTCAATTTTACTGACAGAATGTGCTACTGGAGGATCTGATGCTGTTATTATTGCATCAACCTTGAACTCATATTTAGGCTCACTTTGAACTGTGAAGACTAGTTTATGTGTTCCTTCAGCCAAATCTTTAATTTGCAAAGTTTTATTTGGAGAAACAATTTTACCTATATCACCTTTTCCTTCAATGGCAACATTGTATGTAATTGGAATATCAGGACCACTGGCTGTTTTTTTGTAGGAGGTGGCAGCAACCTCAATATCAATAATTCCAAAATCAGATCCTTTACATGTTTCTGTTGTTGTGATTTTATAATTATTTGGAAGGTCCAAAATAAATTCTTTGATTTTGATTGTAACAGTTGCTATGTTGCTATCAACTTTTCCATCATTCACCTTAAAGTTATATTTATCTTCCCCATAAAAACCGCTGTTGGGAACATACGTCGCAGAAACACCATCCAATGTATATGGTAAATCTGTAATTGCAATTGTTTTTGATCCTTCTTTTAAAATTCCGTTGGATGGATATGATGTAATTATATATTTCATATTCAAAATATTGAATACTTTGTTCAGTCCATTATGACCTCCTATTACCAATACCTTTCCATCCCTAGACATGTCAATACTTTCTCCCCACATATTGTTTGCAGAAATTGGATTTCCTAATTGACTCCATACTGTTCCATTCCAATCAAAAACAGCAGTTTTGTCGTCGACACCATACTGCGGAATTGCTACTCTGTTTCCATCATCTGTAATCGACACATATCTCCAAAAACCTCCACCATAGTCGATATCGTTACCGATCTGAGAAGCAGAGGATCCAGAAATATCATAAACCCTTGTTTTTTTTGAATTTATGGCTCCAGCAACCAAGAAGTTTCCATTTCTGCTCATATCAATGGTGTTTCCAAAACCTTCATTGGCTGACATACCATCTATGGTAATGGTTTTATTCCAAGAATCTGTTCCATTCCAATCGTAAACATTAACTTGTCCTTGGGAAGAATTACTAAATTTAGTTCCAACTGCTAGTCTTTTACCATCTTTTGTTAAATATAATTGACCTACAACATCATTGTCCCCAGAGACTACTGAAAGCTCATTTTTCTCATTCCAATTGGTTCCATCCCATTTGAAAGTCTTTATATAACCTTTTCTAAAAGATGCAATTGAAAGTGTATTGCCATCACCAGATATATGAATTCCTCTTTTACCAAATTTATCACCAGCTGCTTTTCCTTCAAAAACATTAGTTACGTTACCCCACTTTGTGCCATCCCAATTGTAAACCTTGACTTCTCCTCTATCACTGTCATGGTCTGGAGCAGCTATTGCAATCAAAGTTCCTTGATCATTCATTGAAACATACTCTCCGTAAATATCAGCATTATCCGTTCCCAAAACATCCTGTCCCATTTTTTTCCATGATGTCCCATCCCAGTTGTAAACTCTTGCAAACCCTGCACCTGGAACCCAAGCGCCAAAAAGAGCTCTTGTTCCATCTGCAGATATTGTAATTGATTCACCCATTTGAACATTTGAATCTGAATCTTGAATGTCCGTTCCCATCTGGGTATGAACAGTGAAAATATTTACAAGGTCTTTGTCTGTTGCAGTGTGGGTTATATCAACAGCTAAATCTTCATCAGTGTTAACAGTTTGATCATCAGCAACCGGAGGATCATTTATTGGGTTGACATTAAAAGAAATTTTGGCAACATTACTTTCTTCACAAGGAACAATATTTGCTTCAACTGTAAGATCAGCATCGATTCCACCTGGTCCACTGTGATTTTGATTTCCAATTAGTAAATTAAACCCTTTTTCACAATCATAACTAAAACTGTCAACAAGAGCCCATTCACTCACAGATTTGTCCATAAAAGGGAGAGCATCTTCTCGGGTTCCGTTTTTGGTGTCAACCATTAATTTTATTTTTCCATTTGAGATCACAAGTTTTGGATTTCCTTGACCAGCATTTCCGTTGGAACCGCCTCCGGAGGTCCAAGGCATCCACATACTTCCAGCAGTAACAAACCTACCATTCCCATTAAACTCAGTAGTATTGGCACCAGTTCCACTGTCCCAATGATATTGATTGAAATTTAAAAGTTTTACTCCATCAATAGTAAATTGTAGACCATCATCAAAACTTCTGACATTTAATTCAATTTCACAACTTTGAAATATATCACCTTGGCCAACGGTGAATTTAATATCCACTTGTTTTTCATTAATACTGGCATTTCCTTTAATATTTTGAGGGGAAATTACCATAGGGTTGGTCCCTGTTGCAGTTGCTGTAAAATCGCCTGTAACTTCTAATTTTGAAGTATTGGTATTTGGACAATTACTGTCAACAGCATAAAATTCGAAAGAATCATCTCCGTTGAAGTCTGGGTTTGGTTGATAAGAAACATCTTTTCCAGACAAAACTTTTGGAAGATCAACCGAACTGATTTCAGTTGAATTTTCAAGCAATTTTCCTTTAGTTGGAAGAGATTTGATTACATAATTCATTGTTATGGCAGCTTCGGGATCAGTTGCATTTAGAGTTACATCCAAAGAAGTATCTTCATCTAATGACAAGTTTTGAGAATCAGCAATTGGAGGATCATTTACTTCTTTAACCTCAATCGAAATTTTGGCAGTGTTGCTATCAGAACTTCCACTTATCGAAAACTCAAATAGTGGCCAAGACTGTGCGTTTCCAATGGACATATCGTTCCATTTAATACCATCAGGTCCATTACTACTGAATTCAAATTGTGCATAATCCTCAGCTCCAGCATTATTTGGCTCCCCAGTGTACCAATTGGTGTAAGGTCTTTCAGAAGAACCCAATTTAACACCATCATCCCAGTACCATCCTCCGCTAGGCTCTGAATAATCACTGGCTGTTCTATCCTGATAAAGACCAATCCAATAATAAAGTCCTCCTTTTCCAGTTAGTCCCATCGATTTTAAACCATTCCAAACCAACAACTCCATTTCAGCATTTAGAATTATATACATCTTGGCTCCATCAATAGAATTTGTTAAAGCCTTTGCTGTTGTCCAATCAATTGGTGAACCTGAGGAACCAGTATTTTCCTGAATTAAAAAATAGGTTTTACCCTCAGGTTTTTGATAAGTTACTGGTTCACCATTATTGGTAATAAATTTTAAATCATTTGCTTTTGAAAAAGAATTTAAATAATTGGCATTAATCATAAATTCAAATGAATCATTTCCAAAAAAATCAGCATTTGGAACGTAAGTAAGGGAATCTGCAGGAAGAAGTTTTGGAAGTTCAGATTGTAAAATTGTCTGATCTCCATTTTTAAGTTTTCCACTGCTTGGGAGAGATTTTACCAAATAGGTCAAAGGATCATTCTCTATATCACTTCCAGTTAATTTAATAGTTAAAGGCGTATCCTCATTGGTTGTAACGTTTTGATCGTTAGCAACAGGCGGATCACTTACAGGCTTGATTTTAATACTTATTGTAGCATTCGTTTGACTGTCAGAAATTCCGTCGTTGACTTTAAAAGTATAACTATCGTCACCATTGTAATTAAGAGTTGGTGTGTATATTACTTTAGAAGATGAAAGTTTTTTTGGTAAATCACCTGCTGAAATTTCTGTGGCTCCATCTTTTAGAGTTCCATTTGATGGCAATGTTACAATTAAATAATCCAAAGACGTATTTTGGTCAGCATCTGTACCCTCATGTGTAATTTCAACAGAAACATCCTCATCAGTTTCAAGACTTTGATCCTTTGCAACTGGTATGTCATTCACAGAATTGACAGTAACTGTGACGGTTGCATCTGGACTTTCTTTAATGTTTGAACCATCGGAAGCTCCTGAATCTTTTACTTTGAATTTGAATGTATCTGATCCATTAAAACTAAAGTGAGGATCATATTTTATTGAATTTGATGATAAGGTTTTGGGGAGGTCATTCTTACCAATTCTAGTGTCACCCTCTTTCAAATCACCATGAATTGGATATTCTGTAATGATGTATGTTAGCGATGTTGTTTCCGCATCAGTTGCTGATAAAGTAATATCAAGATCAGTATCCTCATCAGTTGACACGTTTTGATCGTTCGCAACAGGTGGATCATTGAACTCAGAAACAGTTATTTTGATCTCTGCTGTACTGTCCTCGGCTGTAAACTCAAAAAGAGCATAAGACTGACCGTTTCCTACAGACATATCGTTCCATTCAATTCCAAATCCTCCAAAATTGAATTGTCCATAATCTTCATCACCCGCATCATTTGGTTCACCAGTGTGCCAATTCGTATAAGGTCTTTCAGAGGAACCCAATTTTTTTCCATCAACCCAATACCAACCTCCAAAGGGTTCTGAATAGTCGCTAGCATTTCTGTCTTGATACAACCCCATCCAAAACGGACCATCAAGTCGATTCATTGACTGCAATGCATCATAAACCTTCTTTTCCATATCCGCATTTAAAACAACATACATCCTGGCACCATAATAAGAGTCAGTTAATGTTTTGGCATCAGGCCAATCCATTTTTGTAGGCGTTGACTGAATTAAGAAAAAAGTTTTTCCAAATTCAGTCTCATAAGTAATTTCATTTGCTCCATCCTTTATTAGTATCATACTGTTTGCATTTGCAAATGAATCTGGTGTCAAATCTCTGACTTTAAATTTAAAAGAATCAGATCCATTGTAACCTGCATTAGGAACATACGTAAATTCATTAGAGGAAAGGGTTTTAGGTAAATCAACTGCTGCAATAGTGACATCACCTTGTTTTAAAACTCCGTTTGAGGGTAGTGAAAAAAGAATATAGGTCAAATTATCTCCATCAACATCTGTTCCCGAAACTGTGATGGATAAATTGACATTTTCGTCTGTTGTCAAATCTTGTGCATCTGCAATTGGAGGATCATTCCATGGAGTTATAGTTATTGAAACTGTAGCCTCAGAACTTTCAGCATTTTCATCATCTTTAGCTGTGAATTTAAAACTGTCGTTTCCATTATAGTTCAGGTTTGGAGTGTAAGTGAGATTTGCTCCACTCAAATCAGTATCTACCGATTTAATTTCAGTAGCTCCATCTTTCAAAACTCCATTTGATGGTAATGACTTAATTGTGAAACTAAATGAAGTATCCGTAGCATCAATATCGCTTGCACTAAGAGTAATCACGGGATTTGTTGTAACATCTTCTCTAGTTGAAACATTTTGACTTTGTGCTGTTGGGGGATCGTTTGTATTGTTGACTGTTATTGAAACAGTTGCTGGAGAGCTCTCTGCCAATTCATCATCTTTAGCAGTGAATGTAAAGGAATCATTTCCAACAAAATTAGAGCTAGGAGTATATGTTAAAAAAGCACCGGATAATTCTCCTATTGAGGTGATTTCAGTATTGTTGTCTTTTAACACACCATTACTGGGAAGAGAAGCAATATGAAATGAGAATGAGGTGTCTGAGGCATCCGGATCAGTTGCTTTTAATTCTATTGTCTGTGATTGTGTGTCTTCATATGCTGTTACAGTCTGAGATTGAGCAACAGGGTTATCATTGGTGTCAGAAACAGATATAGAAACAGTAGCTTCTGTACTTGTAGCGGCTTGATCATCCTTTGCTGTAAAAGTGAAAGAATCGTTACCAACATATCCACTATTAGGTAGATACGTCAAAGCTCCTGTCAAATCGCCAGGTGTAGATATTTCGCTACCACCATCCTTCAATTTTCCATTTGAAGGCAGACTAGCAATTGTGTAAACAATTGAAGAATCGTTTGAATCAGGGTCATTTGCTACAAGAGTTATGGTTGAAGATTCAGAATCTTGTCCCGTTTTTATAGACTTATTTTGAGCTATCGGAGGGTCATTATCAACGTTATTAACGGTGATTGCTATAGAAGCGGCTGAGCTGGTTTCCACATCAGTTACGCCATCCTCATTGACTCCTTTATCTCTAACTTTAAAATCAAAAGAATCTGATCCAGAGTAATTTGAATTTGGAGTATAACTAATTGATGAACCGGTCAAAACTGTATCAGCTGATGTAATTGTATTATCTCCCTCTTTCAAAGACCCATTGGATGGTAAAGTACCAACTATATAAATTAGATCTGCATCAGTAGAATCAACATCAGAGCCTGTTAAAGTTAAATTCAACAATACATCCTCATCAGTACTTTTAGATTGAGCATTAGCAACTGGAGGGTCATTGTCAGGTATGACTGTTAGAGTTATGGTTGAGGGAATACTGCTTGCTTTGCCATCGTGTACAATAAACTTAAAAGAATCATTAACAACTGTATCAGAATTACTATTGTATTTTACTTTGTTACCTGTAAGAGTGTATGGAACATTACTCGAGCTAATTTCATTACTTCCTTCAAAAAGCTTAGCTGTATTGAGTTCTGTAATAACATAAATTAGTGGGTTTGGGCCACTATCTGGATCACTCCCACTCAATGTGATTTCGTCTGATGATGTTACCTGCTCGTATAAATCATAAGTAACGGTTTCACTTTGGGATTGTGGAATCTTTTGGTTTTCAAATAATTTAAAAATCCTAACATGACCAGCGTTTGTTCCACCACCATCATTTTCATCTGCAGCCATAGCTAGAACTGAACCGTCACCACTTAAAAAAACACGTTGACCTTTTGATTCTGCATTGTTTGAAGCGCTTTGATCTCCGTCGTCTACACCATCAAAATGATTATTTTCAGGGGGAGTTTGTACCCACGATGAGGAACCTGAATCAAAATTGTAAACCCTTACCCTTCCTTTTTTTAATAAACTCGAAGCATTTGTGTCGTGGCCTGGATCCATTATTGCCAAAGTGTTTCCTTCATTATCCAGAGAAACATGGGCTCCAGAAAAATCATACTTTGCTGAACCAACAATTGACTGTCCAATTGAAGCATATGTTGTTCCGTTCCATTGATATACAGATGTTTTTCCAAGATAGTCACCAGCACCATTGACTCTGTAGTAGGGTGATCCAATTGCAATGGTCAGTCCGTCACTACTTAAATCAATCGCTGCTCCAAATTTTTCTTGTGTTTCTGTTCCAGTTAATTTTTGTTTGATATCCCAAACTTGAGTAGAAGAATTATATTCGTAAACTATTACCTTTCCAGCATTACTTTTATTTGTGTTGTCTCCTTTTGATGTATTTTTATCATATTCGTGTGCACCAACAGCCATAATATTTCCATTAGCACTCAAAGATATTGCCCAGCTTAGATTGTCCCCAGCATTACCACCTACCAATGCATTGACCTGTCCTCCAATGGGATCCCACTCAGATCCATTGAACCTATAGGCAACTACTCTTCCAACTTGATTTCCACCAGATTTAGAGTACCAAATATCACTAATCGCTACTGTCTTACCGTCACTGCTGAGCCTAACATCATTTCCAAATTGTTCTGAATCAGATTTATCAGATCCAGTTCCGTCATATGCAGGCGTAATTGTTTCCATAAGATCCCATGTATTATCCTTCCATTGATATATTTTAATCTGTCCATTATTTGTATTTCCAGATATATCATGGTAAGGAATACCTACGGCAAGAATAGTCCCATCTCCACTAAGTGATACACTTGAGCCAAAATAGGCTTGATCCTGAGATCCATTAATGTCATTGCCAACTTGATTCCAGTTTGTTCCATCAAAGTTGTAAACCTCTACGCTTCCACGATCAGAATTTGTAACACCAGCATCATTATATGGGGATCCGATAGCTATTATATCCCCTTTTTCACTAAATGACACTGACCTCCCTAGTTTGTCCTGAGCTGCTTCACCTTGAATAGTTCCTAAAACCGTTGGATTACTTAAATACGAATCAAATACTTTGACTGTGACTGTTTTATCTGCACTAGTTCCATCAACATCGGTGACCTTGTAGGTAAAAGTATTGGTTCCAGAAAAGATATAGTTATGATCTGTTTGTCCAGTCTCATCAGAAAAAGGAACGAATTTTACTCTGTTTCCAGAAATTGTAGATCCTGCAGAAATAACTGCATCAGAATTACCAATATCTTTGAGAGTACCATGAGTTGGTAAAGTAACAATTGTATAGGTAAGATCATTGAACTGCATGTCAGAACCAACAAGATGAATTATTCCATCAGTATCCTTAAAATGTGCAACTGAAACATCGCTAGCAAAGGGTTGAGTTTGTGAGAAAAGAAACCCAAGGTGAAAGAAAGCGAAAAAAAACAGAACAAATCTCATTTTATAAATATAAGATTCATAATTGAATCTATAAATATTAAAACCTAGAGATTATCGATTTTTTTTGAATATTCAACTAGCTCTTTGTAATGCAAATCCAAAACACCTTTTTTATCACTATTCAAACTATAGATCATAGCACTTGAAATAATTTCAGCGTGAATTGATTTATAAATAGAAAACTTTCCAATTAAAAAAGGATCAATTACTCTAAAGATTAATTTACCTATAGATTCTCCAAATCTATTTTCTTTTCTCTTTCCCAAGATTATTCCAGGTTTTGAAATGGCAAGACATTCAAATTTTATTTTTCTCAGTTCTTCTTCCAAAATACCTTTGGTTCTGGGGTATAAAAGTTTAGATTTTGAGTTGGAACCAGCAGAAGAAACAATGGACACTTTCACTATTCCTGAACTGAACGCATGCTTTGCAATATTCAAGCAATAATGAAAATCTACTTTTTCAAATTCTTTTGTACTACCTGCTTTTTTAATTGTAGTTCCAAGTGTAATATACAAGTGATCAACCCCGTTGAATAGACTTGACTTGTTAACATTATCAAAATCAAATATTATGTTTTTGACATTTTTAATTTTAAAAACTAAATCTCTTCTTGAAAAAGAATATATTTTAGAATAAAAGGGTGATAATTTTTTAATAAGAGTTTCACCAACCAGTCCTGAAGATCCAACCACGGCAGCAACTTTGCCTTTTTTAGACATTTAAAATATTGTTATTAAAATTATAGTTAAGGTATATATTTATCAAATCTATTTGTTTGAATTCATACACTTTTCAACATTGCTTTAGCTAGTTTTGGAAAATTAACTTGAAATTAATTTTAGCAACATCATCCATTTTAACCAACATCAAAGAAGGTAATTTGATATCAAAGTCAGTAATTACTATTGAAAAGCTACCATCAATTTCAATTTTATTTTTCTCAATTTTAAAATCGGCATCAACGGATTTTTCAATTTGGACACCATGAAAATCTATTTCTCCTTCAAATGATATTTTTTCTTCATCAATAACAATTCGATCAGAATAAAATCGGACTTGAGGATAATCAAAAGCATTCAAAACCCTAAGACTGTTAGAATCTCGATTACTGTTTCCAGTGTCAAAATCGGATATATTTGCAGAGACTGCGATTCTAGTATCGTTTTGATCTTTGACCAAAATACCTTTGATTTTTTTATTCAATCCAGTCCAAGCATGTAGAGGATGTTTTGCTTCATATTCTATGTAAGACAATTCACTATTGAGCAACCAATTGCTATTTTCTTGGGATTTTAGATAAAATGATTTTATGAACAAAAGAAAGACGAAAATATATATTCTTGACATAACTAAAATTTAAGAACAATTACTGCCGTAGCGTAGGAGGCAAAAGCTGTGTAGGCAGATGCACGATGAATTTTTTTATCACGATGTTTATAATGATTGGTTGCAACCATTGCAGAAAAATGAACAGTTGCTAAAAGCTTATGAGCTTTAATTGAATCAAAGCCTTTGGATTTTTTTTTATTTACAAGAGGGGGAGGAGAAAATAGAGATAATCCTGCTCCAGTAAAATATCCAATATTTACAACTTGCCCCATGGTTTTATGAGTACTTCTCAAGCTTTCGTCACCATTGTATAATTTTCCTCCAATGATACCTTGAGCGATCATTGAAGCCAAAGTTAAATAACCCAAAACTTGGTGCGTGGTTAACATAGACTTTCTTAGTTTTAATTCTTTTTGTCTGTTTTCAAGATTAAGTTCAACAATGCCTGTCTTTCTAAAAAGTCCCTTCTCACCCCAAAGTAATCTTTGTGTAAAAACCATTTTTTCAGGAAGAAGGTCTATTTCTTTTTTCTCAGTTTCAATCAAACTAAAGAGGTCCTGCTTTTCCTGAGAAAAACCAAATGATACAAAAAATAAAAATAATAGAGACAAGCTATTATTCATAATTTACTTAATCTTTACAGTTGGCAGAGGAGACAAATAACCAAGGGATATCAAAAATTCGTCTGCTTTTTTTACTGTATCAACAAATGGGCCATTGTTGTCTCTTCCAAAATTAAAAAATCCATGTTCCATATTTTCATAAGCATACAAGGTACATTCATTTCCGAGTTCCTTCGATTTTTTGGTAAAAGCTTCTGCATTAGAAAAAGGTACAGTTTTGTCTGCCGTTCCATGGAAAATGATTGTTGATGGAGAATCATTTTTCAAATTATGATAGGGTGAGATACTGAAATAATCGTTTGTTCCAGCCCTATCAATTCGATTTTGATCTTTAATCCATCTTTCTTGTGTGGAATTTAAACCAGGGTTAAAAAGTATAAGTGCACTTGGTATTGAATTGAATTTATTGTTTTTTTCTTCGGAATCATCATGTTGACTTAACAGGGCAGTTGATGCGGCCAAATGTCCTCCAGCTGAGCCGCCACTGGCAACAATTCTATTTTTATCAACTCCCAATAAATCAGCATTTTCTTTGATCCATTTGATTGAGGTTTTACCGTCAGAAATAGAGTTTATAACTTTCACATCATGCCTGCTTGAAACTCTGTAGTCAGCCAATATTGTCACCATTCCTCTTTGACTAAAATATTTAGCATGTTCTGCAAATTGATCAGGTGAGCCCCCTCTGTAGCCGCCACCAAAAAAGAAAATTATTGCTGGTTTTTTTTCTTCAATTTTATGGTTTCTTGGATTAAAAACCCATAGTTTTAAATCAGTATCTTTTGTTTTTTTGTAAACAT
>Ga0209036_1000705_pt1 | contig 14341 bp, 17 predicted proteins | sample MarorgKNORR_S2LV_3_FD_188222 | JGI IMG/M metagenome (GOLD analysis project Ga0209036, IMG submission 188222) | Marine microbial communities from the Southern Atlantic Ocean, analyzing organic carbon cycling - DCM_A/KNORR_S2/LV (SPAdes) (version 2) | ecosystem: Environmental > Aquatic > Marine >... | reverse complement strand
CTGAAAGAGAGCTCGGTAACGCAATGTTTTCTTCAATCTCTTCTTCAAGAAAATCATATTTTGTATCAGGGAAATATCCATCTGGTCCACTAATTGTTGAACAAGAACTTAATCCTAAGATTAGAATAAACAGCGAAAAAAGATTTTTCATAATAGTTTTAATTTTAACATTTCCGACATTATATTTTCTTCATATTTCTTATCAAGGCTTACTAAAGGTAATCGTAACGAATTTCTTATTAGACCCATCTTATATAAGATCCATTTCACTGGAATGGGATTAGATTCAATAAAAAGTAAGTCATATAACTCTGAGTATTTTTTATTTATCTCATTAGCATCTTCAATATTTTCCTCTCTAATGGCTAAACAAATACTAGATATTGCTTTTGGTATTACATTTGCAGCAACTGAAATAACACCATGGCCGCCCTCTTTTAGGAATTGTAAGAAAGTAGGATCATCACCGGAATATACTTTAAAGGTTTCATTCGACTGAGAAATACTAACAAGTTCTTTAAACCTTTGAGTCTGATTAACTGCCTCCTTAATTCCAACAATATTTTTATGATTCGACAAAATCATTGCTGTATCTGGAAGAAGATCGCAAGCTGTTCTTGATGGAACGTTATATAGTATTTGTGGAATATCTACAGAATCTGCTATTTTTGTATAGTGTTGTATTAAACCTCTTTGATTTGGTTTGTTGTAATAAGGAGTTACTAGTAGTGCATAATCAGCGCCAACTTTTTTTGATTCTAATGTTAAATCTAAGGCCTCTGATGTCGAATTGGCACCTGTTCCAGCTATTACTGGAATCCTTTTATCAACACAATTTACCGTATGACTGATGACGTCTATATGTTCATCAAAATCAACAGTCGCTGATTCTCCAGTCGTACCAACAGATACAATTCCATTAGTACCTTCTTCTATATGCCATTCAATTAATTTATCTAGGGAATCATAATCCACCCCACCATCGGGATCCATTGGTGTGACCAGGGCAACTAAACTTCCCTTTAGAGGTTGCATCATTTTATAATTAAGTAAAAATAAGACTATACACTATTTTTTTAAAAAACTGTCATAAGGAAAAACAATGGTAAAAAAAATTGAAGGAAAGAAATGTCCTGCCTTTAAAGGGGACTCCACAAGTGGCTTAACGCTTTCAAATAAAGATTTTGATGGTAAAAATTTGGTAATTTATTTTTATCCTAAGGACAGCACTCCCGGCTGCACGACCGAAGGACAAGATTTTAGGGATAACTATAAAAACTTCAAAAAGTTAAATACAGAGATATTGGGGGTTTCAAGAGATAGTGTTAAATCCCATGAAAATTTTAAACTTAAACAGTCATTTCCTTTTGAACTCTTGTCAGATCCTGATGAAAAAATGTGCAAATCATTTGATGTAATGAAAATGAAATCTATGTATGGAAGAGAATATATGGGTGTTGATAGATCGACGTTTTTAATTAATAAAGAAGGTAAGGTTGTTAAAGAGTGGAGATCGGTAAAAGTAAAAGGTCATGTAGATGAAGTTCTTGAAGAAACAAAAAACCTTTAGTAAATTGCAAAATTTAATTCAGATATATTTGTAATACTCCCTCTAATCATTCCATCTGTATTGAACGGTGTTGAGATATTTGCATCTTTGTCGATAGCAATTAAACCTCCAGTGGCACCAATTTTTTTGAGTTCTTCAATAACGTCAGTTGCAGATTCTGCTAGAGATTGATTTAAATATTCAATTCTTGTGCAAACCTCTTTAGCAATTTGAAATTTTATAAAAAACTCTCCATGTCCTGTTGAAGAAACACCACATATTTCATTCTGAGCCCATGTACCTGAACCAATAATTGGAGTATCTCCAATTCTACCAGGCATTTTATTAGTCATTCCCCCAGTCGATGTTGCTGCAGCAATATTGCCACTCTTATCAAGCGCTACAGCTCCAACTGTTCCAATTTTGTCTTGAATTAATTGATTTTGAACAAGTTTACTTTTTACTTTTCTTAATCTTTGTAAATTTTTTTCTGAATGAAAATATTCTGGATCTACTATAGGCTCTCCAATAGATTTAGCAAATGCTTCTGCTCCATCCCCAACTAATAAAACATGTTCAGTTTTTTCAAAAACTTTCCTAGCTAATCTTATTGGATTTTTAACTTTTTTAACTGATGCAACAGCTCCAGCAGACCTGTCTAAGCCAAACATAATAGATGCATCCATTTCTTGAACTTCTTCGGATGTATAAACTGATCCTCTTCCAGCATTGAACAAAGGAGAATCTTCAAATTCAGATACGGCAAATTCAACAGCATCTAAGCTTGACCCACCATTTTGTAGAATTTTGTATGCAGAGATCAAAGTCTCGGATACCTTTTTTTCAATTATCTGCTGTTGCTCAATACTAAGATTCGATAAAACTCCAGCTCCTCCATGAACCACAATTCCGTAATTTTCATTAGCCATAATAAAAGAACAGTTTATTAATAATGCAAACCAAAGGTTATTGATCATTGCTTACTGATGATGATGACATTCCTGGCCATGAATTCCATACAGCTTTAATAAAAGTTGCTAATGGTATAGAGAAAAATACACCCCAAAATCCAAACATGCTTCCAAAAATAAATACTGCAAGAATGATTACAATTGGATGAAGTTTTACAGCCTCAGAAAAAATTAATGGTACTAATAAATTTCCATCAATAAATTGAAGTAATAAATATAAACCAATTAGTAAATAAAATTGTGTTCCAAGTCCAAATTGAAGAAGGCCTATGATTACTATTGGGATAGTTACAGAAAATGCGCCAACAAAAGGAATAAGTACAGACAACCCAACTAAAACTGCAAGCAGAGCACCATAATTAAGACCAAAAGAAGCAAATAATAATGCTGCAGCAATTCCAACAATAACTATCTCAAAAACTTTTCCTCTAACATAATTACTCAATTGCACATCCATTTCTGACCAAACTTGAGTCAGCATAGCTCTGTCACCAGGAATAATCTTTAAACATCCCTCAATGATATTTTTTCTATCAAATAAAAAAAAGTATACCAATATTGGAAATAACATAATGTATAAAAGTACTGTTATGGTGCTTTGAATTCCTGCAATTGATGAATTTACTAAATTTTGAGTTATTGAAGTCAACTCAGACGAAACTGCTTGGAAAAAAACTGAGATTTGATCAGAATCAACTAGATCTGGAAATGCTGCGGGCATGGTAGAAACAAAATTCAAAAAATCATTAAATAATCTTGGAATATCTAAAACAAAAGACTGAAGTTGAACATAAATTAAAGGAATTAACCATGTAAACATTGCAGCACCAATTATTATAAATATTGAAAAAGAAAGAATCATCGCAAGTGATTCAGAAATATTATATGACTCAATCTTCTTTTGAAGACCAACCAATAAATATGCAACTATTATGCTTATAATAAATGGTGTTAACACTTCAATAAAAAAGCTAAAAATAATTAGACTAACTAGAATAATTAGTGAAAAAATTACTGTTTCTTCATTATTAAATATTCGTTTAAAGAAATTGTTCAAATGTTTTATCATTACTTACACATTATATATAAGATTTAACAGAAAATTGCTAATCAGGTATATTGATTATAAATAATAAACTTTCTTTGGATTTTATTGTTCTAAGTTAAAATTAATAAATACTTTAAAAATGAAAATTTTTCTTTGCATAATCAGTGTTCTCATTTTAACTGTTAATGTTAATGGTCAGGATGGAACATCAAATGAAATTATTTTACCTGAGCTTGGTGACAGAGTTTCAGGAGCTGTTTCTGCTGCTCAAGAAAAAGCAATTGGAGAGATGTTTCTCGAACAGATATATTCGCAGGCGCCATTAATATCTGATCCTCTTTTATTTGAATATACTGAACATCTTATCTATAGATTATCTGAATATAGTCAGGTAAGTGATAGATATTTTAATATCTTGTTAATTGATGATGATTCATTAAATGCTTTTGCTGCCCCAGGTGGTGTTATTGGTATTAATGGCGGATTATTTTTAAATGCCGATAACGAGGGTCAATTTTCTTCAGTTCTTGCTCATGAATTAGCACATTTAAGTCAAAGACATTTTGCAAGAAATGTTCTTAAATCTAAAGATAGCAATTTAGCATCAGCCTTGGTAATGGTGTCGTCTATAGCAATAGCTTTAATAAGTAATAATCCAAATGCAATATCTGTAGGGCCTGCATTTCTTCAATCACAAAACTTAAGATATAGCCGATTATTCGAAAGAGAAGCTGATAGAGTTGGTTTTGCAAATTTAGTTAAGGCTGGTTATAACCCAAAATCTATGGGCGAAATGTTTGAAAATATGAACGAACTTAGACGTTTATCTGGCGATTTACCACCAGAATTTTTGCTTACTCATCCCTTATCATCATCAAGAATAAGTGATGCTTTTAATTCAGCAGAAGGCATCTCCGAGGAAGGAACAAAAAAAGATTCATTGGAGTTTGGTTTGATGAAAGCTAGGTTAGAAGTTTATTATGAAAATATTCCATCAAATTCACTGAGATTTTTTCAATCAAAAGTTAATGATGATCCGTCCGATGCAAATATTTATGGCTTAGCTTTGGCTCATAATAAAAATAACAATTTCGAAAAAAGCATAGAATTATTGAATAAATTAATTCAAAAATATCCTAAAAATCTTGTTATAAATACAACTAAAGTAGACATTCTTCTTTCATACAACAAATTAAATGAGGCTCTTATTTTAGTTAATAAGTTCCTAGAGATTTCTCCAAAAAATTATCCGTTGTCTATTTCTAAATCTAAGGTGCTTCTTGCGATGGAGAGATATTTTGAGTCTGAAGAAATTATCAGAGATCAGTTATTGAGAAAGAATGATGATCCTGAACTCTGGCTGCTTCTTTCAGAAATACAACGAAATAGCCAAAATATAATTGGTTATCATCAAAGTAGAGCAGAATATTTTATTCTACTGGGTCAGGATGATAGAGCGCTAAACCAACTCGAGTTTGCTCTTCAACTTACTCAGAATAATTTTCAGGTATCTGAAAGTCTTATGAATAAAATAGTCGAAATCAAAAAAAATCTTAACAATTCTAGAGGTCTTTAAATCTCTCTTTAGAAAAAATTTTTATCCCTACTAAAGATAGAAATCCTGCAATGGGTATACTAAAGAACGGCATCGAGCTTATTCCAATACCTATTAATTTACCAATTCCAATATAGAAACTCCCGGTCAAATCTCCAAATCGTGTTAAGAAGGTATCAATAAATACTGATGATTTATATCTATCATTTTTGTCTAGTCCGCTATAAACAATTTCTCTGCTAGGCTTATTAAATGCATACTCAAAAACTCTTAAAAGTGCTTGAGATAGAACAACGACTCCAACGGTAGGAAAAAAACCATACAAGAGAAAAACTATAGTGAAGAGAACTCCATATAGAATAAGAATTACTCTTACTCCAAGAAATGAAATAACAAAATATGTTAAAAATACTTGAGATAATAATGTTAGAGGAGACACTAATTGCTCTATTCTTCCAAATAATTCGATTCTCTTTGGAGAAAGGTCTGAATATGACTCTACTATTGGAATCGCGCAAATCCACTGTATAGTCATTAAAAAAGTAAATAACCAAGAGTAAGATGCTACTAATCTTATATCACTTTTCGTCATAATATTTTTTATAGGGTCGAAACTGTTTCCTCCAACTTTCTGCGACAAGCTAATAGAATCAGTTGAATTAAAAATATATATAGCCACAAACATAGCAAGCAATAACAAGATTGAAGCTGACAATACAAATAATTCTAATCCAGAACTTACAAATGACTCAGATAGTCTTATGGCCAGCTCAGACCCAAAGATTGCTCCAATTGAACCTCCAGCCATTATGAATCCATAAAACTTTCTAGATTTATAATTTCTATATAAGTTTATGATTAATACCCAAAAAATTGATACTACAAAGAAGGAATATACATTAGCCCATATATAAAAAACTCTGCCTAACCATATGGTTTCAGTCATATTTTCAGAAGAAAGCGATCTTGAATACATCAAGAAAATAAAGAGATTTAATATCAAGAAAGAGTAACAATAAACGATTATCTTTTTAAAATTAGATCTTGACGCAATCCATGAATATATAGGATTAATAACAAACATTACCAGGGCTGTGAACGCAAGAAGGATTATCAAAAAATCTTGACTATAGTTTTCTACAGCTAATTCATTTCTTACTGCCCTTAAGACATACCATGATGAAAGAACTAAAAAGAATAAAAAACTGGCAAGAATTAAATCTTTTAATTTCATAAGAACATTATGCCTTATGAATGGTGGGTCGCACAGGATTCGAACCTGTGACCAATTGGTTAAAAGCCAACTGCTCTACCAGCTGAGCTAGCGACCCGAAGTAATACATACTAAAAGATGGAGATTATTCCATATTTTTCAATAACTGCAAGGCCAATGATGATGCAGTATTGTTTGGATACTCTCTAACTACAAAATTATACTTATCTTTTGCTTCATCAACTTGTTTTGATTTTAAATAAATATCACCAATTTTTTTATGAGCTAGAGGGACTCTGTAATGATTGGGGTAAGAACTTATTAATTCCATGAAAAAATTTTTTGACTTATCTAGCTCATTATTCATGAAGCAAATCTCTCCAAGCCAAAAAAAAGATAGAGGTCTCTTTTCTTCATCCGTAAAACTTTTTACAAAAAAATTAAATAGTGCAAACGCTTTGTCATAATCTTGTGCTTCCAAAGCTTCTATAGCAGCACTATAAACTTGCTCTTTACTACTGGGATCTTCTATACCTTTAAATCTAATATCCGTTCCAATAGCAATATCTTGAATATCTTCAGAGTCTGAAGAAGAATTAGGTTCAATAGATTCGTTGATTAATTTTTCAATAAGATAATTTTGAGATTCTATCTTATTTCTTAATTCAGCTAACTCCGATTCTAGTTCCTGAATTTTTAAAAATAAAATATCAGTTTTTGCAGTCTCATTCTCCTCTGCATCTACAGAAAAAATAAAAAAAATAAAGAATAAGAAAAGAATTCTAGTCTTCATTAATTAGTTAATTTCTACTCTTCTATTTTTGGCATAGCTTGATTCGTCTTGACCATATGCCAAAGGTTTTTCTTCCCCAAAACTTTTTACTGTAATTCTGCTTTTATTTATACCATTTAGAACAAGATAATCACTTACAGATTCAGCCCTTCTTTGACCTAGTGCTAAATTGTACTCTCTTGTACCTCTCTCATCCGCATGTCCTGATAAAGTAACTTTAATTGATGTATTTTCATTTAATGCATCAACAGCGCTTTTAAGCGTTTGGATAGATTTACTTGTTAAAGATGACTTATCAAACTCAAAATAAACAGTGGCATTTGCAAAAATTGCCATACTATCAAGATTAATATTTTCAGACATTGAAGACGATGCTTTTACTGTTTTAACATTATCTGAATAGACATTTTCTTCTGTGATGTTCATGCTTGAACATGATGATAAGAAAATTATAACTATTAAAAAATTTATTTTATTTTTAAAAATAAACATACTTACTCCATTTAAATTATCTTAAAAAACCTGACCATGATGGCTCTCTTACAGCTCCTTCGGAAGCAGGAAGTTTGAATTTTGCCCCACTTAAAGTAACACCCGAAAGCAGTCCCATGCCCTCTTCTCTTATAGCATAAACTATAACATTTCCGTTAGGAGAAATGCTAGGGGATTCATCCATCTGCGATTCAGTAAGCGGCCTAATAAAATTTTCATCAAAATATTTGATTGCAATTTGAAAATTAACATCTGCTCTGTGAACAAAAACTATACCTTCGTTATTTGGTAAATATGATCCTTTTGCGTTGTAGTTTCCATCAAATGTTACTCTTTTTGGTCTAGCATTGGATTGTCTTAAATTAATCTCATAAAGCTGTGGTGATCCAGATCTACCAGATGTGAACATTATTTTTGAACCTTTTTTTGACCATGATGATTCGGTATCAATTGCATAATGATTGGTTAGTCTTGTTAAATTTTTGTTTCTCAAATTTAAAATATAAATTTCTGCATTACCATCTTGATACATCGTTAAGGAAAGAAACTTTCCATCTGGAGACCATGCAGGAGAACTTATCTGTGAAGAGTTTTTTATTACGACGTCTCTTTTTCCAGTTGCTATATCTTGAACAAATACTTTAGCCATACCTGTTTCAAATGAAACATATGCTACTTTTTTTGAATCAGGTGACCAAGATGGAGAAATAATGGGCTCTGAACTCTCTAATAATACCTGTTCATTTTTACCATCGGCATCTGCAACTATAAGTTTGAAATCTTCATTTTCTGTAACATATAATATTTTTGTGGAAGCTATGCCTTTAATGCCTGTAATCTCTTCATATATTCCATCACTTATGTAGTGTGCTAGCTGTCTGTTTTTATTAGGAATACCAAAAATGGTAGACGACCTAACCTTTTTACTTTTTTTAATATCAAAGACTTTATATTCAGAAGTAATATTAAGTTTGTCATTAACAATATTGCCTATTACAAGATAGTCTATATTTAATATTTTAAAATCATTAAAAATAATATCGTTCTCAGACTTTGGAGTTGATAATAAATCATCGTTATCAAAAATTGTGAACTCACCTGATCTTTTTAAATTATTTTTGATAATTTCATGAATGTCTTTAGAAATTTCATTTGATCCCTGAAATTCAATAATTGCTACTCTGAAAGGATCCTCAGTTCCTTGTGTTATTTCAAGAATAAGTTCAGAAAAAGAAATATTAGAAAAAAATAATATAAGTAATATCTTTTTCATGATGGATTAAAGGTTATAACAATATTTTTAAAATTAGATGAATAGATATTCATGGGAATTCTATCAAAAAAATTAAAAGTTTCTACTCGCTCAACAGCTTTTAATGCAGAATTATCGAATCTAATATTTCCGCTACTTTTGATTAGATTTGTATTGATAACTCTTCCATTTTTATTGACTGATATTCTTAAATCACATACTAGATTATCTTGTATATTTATTGGTTTTCGCCATGCTGACTGAATAGTTTGTATAATTAATGAGCTATATATCTCTATCTGATTCTGCTCCGATTCCAATGATATTAAAATATCTTCTTTTAAAAGGTCTTCTGGGCTTATTGATTCTATAAGTGAATCAAATGAGATTGATTCTTCTTCACTGCTGCTTTGAGCTATTTTTTGAGAGGACTCGTTTACGTTCTTTTCAATTTTTTGAACCTGTGTTTTGTTGTCATTCTTTTTGCTAGGTTGTTCGAATATTAAATTTACATTGATTGGTTTACTTAAAACAGATCTTTGTTGAGATTCAAAATAAAAAAAACCTAATAAATATAAAATAATAATTCCGTGAATTATAAAAGATACAAAAGAGGCTTCTAAATAGACTTTATTTACTTTCATATCCTGAAGTTACTATACCTATCTTTGTTATCCCTATGCTTTGAACTGATGCCATTGCCTTTGCAACAGAATCAAATGGAACATTCTTATCACTTTGAAAAACAACTTCTATTTCTGGATTAGCATCAAAAATAACTTTTGATTTTCTCTTCAATTCATTTAGATCAATTGATAAAGATTCGTCCCCAATATTAATAAAATAGTTACCATCTTTATTTATAGAGATAACAAGTGGTTCACTTTGTACACTCATTTTGGTTGTATCTGTTTTGGGTAAGTTTACCTCTATACCCTGGATTAAAAGAGGTGAGAGAACCATAAAGATTATTAATAATACGAGCATTACATCTATATAAGGGACTACATTAATCTCAGCCTTAAGATTTTTTTTCTTAGCTAGCCTGTAAATCATTATTTTTTAATAGATTGTTTATAAAATATGCTTGCTAATTCCTCTGCAAAAATTAATGTATTTTGACTTATTGTTTCTGATTCAGCAGTAAATTTATTGAATGCTACAACTGCAGGTATTGCTGCAAATAGACCCATCCCTGTTGCAATTAAGGCCTCAGATATACCTGGAGCTACAGCATTAATAGTTGCTTGAGTTGCATCTGATAAACCTTGGAAAGAAGTCATTATCCCCCACACGGTTCCGAGCAAGCCAACATAGGGACTTACAGACCCAACATTTGCTAAAAATGGTAAATGTTTATTCATTTCTTCTTCATCTGAAGCAATTGATACTCTCATTGTTCTATTTATACTTTCAAGATCAAGCTCATTATTGTTTTGATCAAAATTCATGCTTTTATATTCATCAAAAGAGTTTTTAAATAAACTCATAGCACCGTACATAGATTCGTCACTAGAAATTTCTTTATATAATTTATCTAAATCCTCCCCATTCCAAAATTTTTGAAGAAAATTGCTATTTAAATTTTTAATTTTGTTAAAAAAATTGTATCTCTCAACAATTACTATCCAAGAGAGTATTGAAGCAATAAATAAAAGAAGCATGACAATCTTCACAACAAGTCCTGCTTCTAAAAAAAGATTTAAAACTGAAATATCGTCCATAATTTATCCTATTCAAAAATTAATAATAAATCATCTGGGAACTTTTGTGGCTTTTTTGTAATTAGATTTATAAGACAAACATCAATCGTGGCTTCTACAAAGTTTTTATTACTTGAATTAATTATTTTTTGAGAAAATATCATTCTTGCATTAGATTTTTTTTCTACTGAACTTTTTACAATCAAATCGTAACCAAGCTCTGCAGCAGAAATGAAGTTCATGTTAACTTTTTTTACAACGAAGGCTAAATTATTTTTTCTTAGGGCTTTTTGTGAAATCTTATTTTGTGAAAGAAAATCTGATCTAGCTCTTTCAAAGAATTTTAAATAATTGGCGTGATATACAAATCCCTGAAAATCTGTATCTTCAATATAAGTTGTTATGTTTAGGTCATTACACTTGATAATTTTGTTCATGCAATTCGATATCTTTTTGAAAGAGTTCTAATATTATTTGAATAAAATCAGGCCATAGTAGGTCTACAGTGACAAGATTATTTTTAATATCTTTGTTAATAGAGTTTGCAAGAATGCGAACCTTTATTGGTCTATTGTTAAATTTATAAACTAATGCAGGTCTTAAATTATCTGCCTTTGATGATGCAAGCACTTGATCCCACCAGTCAGGTCTTGGCTCTGCACCTGATCCATATGCTTTACATTCGATACACCACCTTCCAAGCATCAAATCTGGTAGTTCCTTGGTTCTTGTTTGTTCTAGAATTCTTTTCACGGGATTTGTTAAATTTAAATCTTCAATCAGTGCATTTGCAATTTGTCTTTCAAAAGCTGCGCCTTTATTTCGTGAATTGATAGACATTAGTTATCTTTCGCCTCAAAGTCATCTGGAAATTCTGCATTTGTATGCACCTCTTGTACATCATCTAAATCATCCATAAATTGCATTATATTTAAAACTTTTTCTGACATTTCATGATCGATATCTACAGATGTTTCAGCTCTAAGACTTAATTGCGCATTAATATATTCGACCTCATTTTTTTTAAATATTTCTAGAACATCATTAAAATTATTGGCATCGGTGATTACTTCGAAAAATTCTTCCTCCTCTGTATAATCAATTGCACCTGATTCAATAACTAAATCCATCAACTTTTCATCAGAAAAATCTTTTGATATGTGAATTAAACCAAGTTTTTTAAATAAATAAGCAACTGATCCATCTGTACCAAGATTACCTCCAAATTTTGAAAATGCATGTCTGACATCCGATACGGTTCTATTTCTATTATCAGTCATAGTCTCAACAAGAATTGCAACTCCACCAGGACCATATCCCTCTAAAATTATTTCCTCTAATGTTCCAGTTTCGCCGGTACCTGAGCCCTTTTCAATTGCACGCTTAATTGTATCCTTGGGCATGTTTGCTGAATTAGCTTTTTCAAGAGCCAATCTAAGTCTTGGATTGTCATCAGGATCTGGTCCACCTTTTGCGGCAACAGTTATTTCTCTTATAACTTTTGTCCAAACTTTACCTCTAGATGCATCTTGCCTAGCTTTTCTGTGTTTTATGTTAGCCCATTTTGAATGACCAGCCATAAATTATTCTTCCTTGTAGGTGCTTAAGATTTTTAATTCTTCAAGTTGTTCTTGTTCCACTTTACTTGGAGCATCTGTTAAGAGACATGCAGCACTTTGTGTTTTTGGAAAAGCTATAACATCCCTTATATTTGTTGTATCTGTTACCAACATAACTATCCTATCTAACCCAAAGGCAATACCTCCATGAGGAGGACAACCGGATGAAAGTGCCTTTAACAAGAATCCAAATTTATTTTGAGCTTCTTCTTCAGATATATTTAAGATATCAAAAATCATTTTTTGCATTTTAGTATCATAAATTCTTAAAGATCCGCCACCTATTTCATATCCATTTAAAACTGCATCATAAGCATGTGCAATTGCATTAATTGGATTATCAGTTAATTCTTTTGTTGAACATTTGGGAAGAGTAAATGGATGATGTAATGGTGTCAGCTCGCCTTCCTTATTGCGCTCAAACATTGGGAAATCTGTAATCCAACATGGTGCCCATTTTGCAGTATAAAGATTTAGATCTTCACCAAGTTTTTTGATTAAACTACTCATTGATAAGTTAACTACAGACTCTTTACCAGCACCAAAAAATATTAAATCATCTGTTTGGATGTCCAATGTTTTTATTATATTTTCAATTGTCTCTGATTTTAAGAACTTTAATATGGGAGATTGAATACCATTTTCTAAGTCATTTACATCATTTATCTTTATATATGCTAGTCCTTTAGCACCAAGCTTTGAAACAAATTTTGTGTATTCATCGATCTGTCCTCTTGATAATGAATTACCATTAGGCACTTTAAGCGCAACAACTCTTGAATCTTTATTTTTTGCAGGTTCAGAAAAAACTTTAAATTCTTCATCTTTCACTTCGTCTGCAATATTTATAAGTTTTAAAGGAATTCTTAAGTCAGGCTTATCACAACCATAATCTCTCATAGATTCATGCCAATCTATAACTTTAAAGTTATCTAAAGATACATTACAAAACTCTTTAAAAATATTTTTAATCATCTTCTCGCCAATTGACATAATTTCTTCCTGGTCAAGAAATGATGCTTCTATGTCTATTTGTGTGAACTCAGGCTGTCTATCAGCTCTTAAATCCTCATCACGAAAGCATCTGGCAATTTGATAATATTTATTCAAGCCGCCTATCATAAGAAGTTGTTTAAAAAGTTGTGGGGATTGAGGCAATGCATAAAAGCTTCCTGGCTGAACTCTACTAGGAAGAATATAATCTCTAGCACCTTCAGGTGTTGCTCTAGTTAAGATTGGTGTTTCTATTTCATGAAAATCATTTTTATCTAAGAAATTTCTTATTAAAGAAGTGATTTTTGATCTTGTAATAATACGCTCATTCATTTCTGGTCTTCTTAAATCAAGAACTCTATTTTTTAATCTTACATCTTCATTTACTTCTTGATATTCATCAATTGGAAATACTGGTGTGTTTGCTTTACTTAATATTTTTATGTCGTGCACTTCTATTTCAATTTCACCTGTATGCATATTTTTGTTAATTGTTCCTTCAAGTCTGTTTCTGACAACTCCTTTGATTTGAACAACATATTCATTTCTTATTGATTCTGCTAATTTAAAAGATTGCTTGTTATCCGGATTAACTACTGCTTGGCAAATGCCTTTAATATCTCTGACATCTAAAAAAATTACTCCTCCATGGTCCCTTCTTCTGTGGATCCATCCACAAATAGATATATCCTGCTCAAGGTTCTCGGAAGTTATTTCGCCACAATAATGAGATTTCATTTTTATTCCCTATTTAATCTTTAATTTTATCTTGTTTGGAGGCTTTCTTGGGGTTTGTTTTAGAAGTTTCTGATGATTTATCACTTTTAGATGATTCATTTGATGAAATATTCTTCTTTTTTCCTGTTTTAAAGTCAGTTTCATACCAACCACTCCCTTTTAGTCGAAAAGATGGTGCTGATATTAGTTTTGAAAGGCTGTTAGTATTACATTTAGGACACAATGTCTTAGGATCATCACTGATCTTCTGTATAACTTCTAATTGATGCCCACAATTTGAACATTTATAGTCATAAATCGGCATAAGTCCTTAAAAAAAGATAAAATTATAAACTATGTTACTCTCAAAGCTACTATTACCTACTTTAAAGGATGCCCCTCAAGAAGCTGAAGTTATCAGTCATAAATTAATGCT
>Ga0209036_1000703_pt1 | contig 14347 bp, 15 predicted proteins | sample MarorgKNORR_S2LV_3_FD_188222 | JGI IMG/M metagenome (GOLD analysis project Ga0209036, IMG submission 188222) | Marine microbial communities from the Southern Atlantic Ocean, analyzing organic carbon cycling - DCM_A/KNORR_S2/LV (SPAdes) (version 2) | ecosystem: Environmental > Aquatic > Marine >... | reverse complement strand
ATCTTTAAAAATATTTGAAAATTCATCAATCATTTTCTTACGTGCGCGTAGCGCCTTCCCATAGTATTCGTCATAGTATCCCGCAGACAATGCATATGTACCTAGAAGAATTCTTCTTTTGACTTCGTCTCCAAAGCCTTCAGCTCTAGTATTTTGCATCATTTCATAACTAGTTTTTCCTTCAACTCTTAGGCCATATCTAACACCATCAAATCTTGCTAAATTTGCTGAGCATTCTGCAGGTGCAATCAAATAATAAATACTGATAGATAATTTTATTAGCGGAAGGGATACCTCTTTTATCTGATAGCCTTGCTTCTTTAGGCTCTCTAATACCTTTGATACTTCATTGCGTGATTCGTCTGAAATCCCATCTTCCATTAGCTCTTTTATAATTCCAATCTTTGCAGATTTATCAAATGGAATATTGATTTGATTATTATCAATTGAAGTAGCATCTAGGTTGTCGTGACCAGAAATGGCATTGTAAATGATTCGGGCATCATCAACATTTTTTGTAATAGGACCAATTTGATCAAGAGAGGATGCAAAAGCAATTAATCCATATCGAGAAACTGTTCCGTAAGTGGGTTTAAAACCTACAAGACCACAAAAAGCTGCTGGTTGCCTAATTGATCCACCTGTATCGCTTCCAAGTGCAGCTATAGAAGATCGTGCAGAAACTGATGCTGCAGATCCACCAGATGAACCACCTGGTACATAGTCAGTATTCCATGGGTTCTTAGTAAGCCCAAAAGCTGAGTTTTCCGTTGAGGAACCCATTGCAAATTCATCTAGATTAGTCTTTCCTGTATATAAGACATTTTCATTATTTAATTTTTCAATTACTGTTGCGTTATAAGGTGAGCGGTAGTTTGATAACATTTTTGAAGAACAGGTTGTCAGCTCTCCTTTGATATTAATATTATCTTTGATGGCAATTGGTATTCCATCTAATACTCCTGTACTTTCATTATTTTCAAATCTTTTATCAGAATTTTTTGCATTCTCTATGTTTTTTTCTTCAAATAAAGTTAGGTGTGCATGTAGAAGTGATTCTGAAGAAGCTGAAGTATCAAAAATATCTGAATAAAGTTCGCTGGGTTTAGCTTTCTTTTCTATAAATAAATTATTTAATTGTCTGATACTTAAATTTTTTAGTTCCATGACTATTCCATTGAAGGCGGTACAACAAATTTCCCATCTTTGGATTCAGGAGCATTGCTTAACGCTTCATCATGAGTTAAAGAGTCAATCTCAATATCTTCAACTAGCTTAAGTTCTTTCTCTAATGGATGTATGAATACATCTTCAATATTTGTATCTAATTCAAGACTACTTAGAGCCTGCACATGTTCAAGAATAATACTTAAATCATTAGTCAATTTTTCTTGCTCTTTTGCACTCAAATTAATTGAAGCTAGTTTGGCAATATTTTTAATATCAAAATCACTCATTATATATCCTTTAAATAATGTATCAGCAATTCATATGATTCTACTAGTTGTTTTTTACTAATTCGTTCATCCGAGGTATGAGCTAACAATGGATCGCCTGGACCAAAATTTAATGATGCTATTTTAGCTTCATAGAATCGAGCAATATCTGTCCATGCTTGTTTTGGTTTTGCCTCCAATTTAGTTTTTGAAATAAAATCAGAAATATGATTATTGTTTATATTTGGCATTGCACCATCAGAAGTTGATACAAATGTAATTTCACCATATTCAGAAAATAAACTGTTGATAGCTTCCTGAGCTTGACTACTCTCCATTTCAGGTGAGTAACGGAAGTTAATATTCATTATTAGATTTCCGGGTATAACATTGTTAGCAATTCCTGCTGAAAGTTTTGTTATCGAAAGGACTTGTTTGTAATTAAGACCTTCAATGTCAAGATCTAAAATTTCATTCTCTAAAACTACTTCAGTGACTTTTGAAATATCATATATTGGATTCTTTCCAACCCATGGTCTAGCTGAGTGTGCTGCCGTTCCACTAATTTGTAAAGTTGCATTTAGAGCACCCAAACATCCGAGCTCAATTTGATTATTTGTAGGTTCCATAATTATCGCAATTTCAAGCTCGGAGTAAGAAAGCAAAATTGGCATCAATACACCTAACCCATTTTTATCATACGGACCCTCTTCTGCAGTGTAGAATACTCCAACTATGTCTTTTCCTTCATTAATTAATGCATGAAGTATTACAGCAACTCCTCCTTTCATATCAACAGTTCCTCTTCCGACGACAAGATCATCGTTATCAGTCGTATTGATTTGAGTATCTGAAACTGGCACTGTATCAACATGTCCAACTAAGGCCACCTTTTTAGACGAATTGAGAGGAACTGCAATAATTCCTCCATCATTTCTAACAACCTCACCATTAAAATTATTTTTGATTAAAAAGTCTTCAATGAAATCAAGAATTGATTCTTCATCACCAGTTACAGAATTGATTGAAATTAAATCTTCTAAAGTACCAACTATGTTCAAACGTCAACCCCAAAAGTTCTTAGAGCATCATTAAGAGAAGTTTTTTCATCAGTTGAATCTTTACGTTTTCCAATAATAAGAGCACAAGGGGTGTTATAAGTTCCACTCGGAAAGTCTTTGGGTCTAGTACCTGGAATAACCACTGAATTTTCAGGAACCTCACCTTTAATTTCTACAGGCTTGTCGTTGGTCACATCAATAATTGGAGTAGACGCAGTGATTGTAACATTGGCACCAAGTACTGCTCCTTTTCTAATTCTTACTCCTTCTACAATTATTGAACGTGAACCTATGAAAGCACCATCCTCAATAATGACTGGCATCGCTCCAGGTGGTTCTAAAACTCCACCAATTCCAACTCCGCCAGAAAGGTGTACATTTTTACCAATCTGTGCACAAGAACCTACAGTTGCCCACGTATCAACCATTGTCCCTGAGCCAACATAGGCACCAATATTTACAAATCCAGGCATTACTACAACACCTGGTTCACAAAAAGCTCCATATCTGACTACACCTGGAGGAACTACCCGAATCTTGAGTTCTTCATAATTCTTTTTTGGTTCTAGTTTGTCATAAAAAAGCAAGTCGCCACTTTCAATTTCTTTTAAATTTCTTATAGAGAAAAATAAGAGAACTGCTTCTCTAACCCATTCATTAATTATCCACTCACCATTTGATTCTTCAGCAACTCTGATTTGACCTTTATCTAATGAAGCAACAGTTTCTTCTATAGCCTTAATATCTGATTCATTTAGATTTGAACTGTCTATATTAAGAATTTTTTCTTCTAAATTCTTTAAATTCATATTTTGTCTCTTTTTGTTTCTTAGATATCATTCTAATGTATGAGTAAACAGACTTACAGATTTTGTATTCTTTTATTAACTGCTTTATTGGTTTTAGTAATTGCCTGGGGCGTATCTTTTTATCAGGATAACAATGAGGAGTTAGAACTTCCTGATGCTCTTGAAAATATCTATCCACTACCATATGATCAAGTTCCACAGCAAGCCTCATTGGAAATAGATTTACCCGTTGGATATCGGTTAGTAATTATAGTTGACAATTATATTATTCCAGAAAGTGAAATTCAGTATGTTGATGCTACTGGTTTATACATTTGGAAACCTGGCGTAAATAAAACATTTGAAACATGGTCACCAGGTAAACATGTTATAAGAATTACTTGGGATACAATAACTGGTCTACCAGATTATGGTGAATACAGTTGGGAATTTACTACCTATTAGTTAGTATTTGAAAATCGTTTTCACTTAATAGTTCGACACCAAGTTTTTTTCCTTTTTCCAATTTGGAACCTGGACTTTCTCCAAAAAGTATATAATCAGTATTTTTTGAAACAGAAGTAGTAACAATACCTCCCGATTTCTCAATTAGATTTGTTGCCTCTTGTCGAGTAAAGCTACTGAGTGTTCCTGTTAAAACAAAAGTTTTACCATTCAATTTACCACTTGAAGATTTAACAACTTCATTTATTCTAAAACCAATTTTATTAAATTTACCTAGCAGTGACTTATTGCTTTCTAATGCATACCAATCAATTAAGGAATTTGCGACACTGCCGGAAATACCGTGAATCTTTTCAACTTCCTTAATGCTTGACTCAAAGATTGAATTTATTGATCCAAAATTATTTATTAGTAGTTTTGCAGTTTGTTTTCCAACATATCTAATACCAAGAGCAGAAAGAATCTTGACAGGCTCTGATTTAATTGATTCTTCGATAGCTTTTAGTAGGTTTTTTGTTTTCTTGTCTTTCCACTGTGGTAAAGAAATTAGTTCTTCATAGTTAAGTGAATAAAAATCTTCATATGAATTAACTAAATTATTTTCAATTAATGTTTCAACTGTCTCCTTTCCTAATCCTTCAATGTCAAGTCCAGCTTTAGATGCAAAATATATAAGCATTTCTTTTTTTGCTATAACACATTCATAATTACCAGAACATCTTGGGACTTTCTCATCATTTATAAACTCAATTTCATTTTCACCACATGGACAAGCTTTTTGCATTTTCCACTCATGCTGTCGCCCATCTCTTCTTTCTTTTATGGAAGAAACAACTTCTGGAATTACATCGCCTGCACGTCTTACAATTACCACATCATTTATTCTTAGGTCTTTTCTTTGAATTTCATCAGGGTTGTGTAAAGTTGCAAATGACACTTGTGCGCCTCCAACATTTATTGGATCTAATACAGCAACTGGTGTCACTGCCCCCGTTCGCCCAACTTGTAACTTAATATCAAGTAATGTTGTGGTCTGTTCTTCTGCTGGAAATTTATAAGCTAATGCCCAACGTGGCGCTTTCGAAGTAAATCCTATTTTGTCTTGTACTAAGTTCGAATTTACTTTTAGTACAGCTCCATCAATTTGATAGTCGTAACTATTTCGTTTTTCATCTATCTCTTTAAGGACCTTATTAATTTCTTTGATGTTCTTTGCAACTTTAAGAACACTGGTATTAAATCCATACCCTTCAATTAACGATATTTGTTCAGAATAACTTTCTACAGTACTTCCATCATGTTCTATTAATTGATATGCTAATAACCTCAAATCTCTGGTGGCTGTTATCTGTGAGTCTTTTTGACGAAGTGAACCAGCAGCAGCATTTCGTGCATTAATAAATTCTGTAGTGCCTTCAGACCGTAATTTTTTTATTAGGGATTTCTCATCTGAGGAAAGCAAATTTTTGTCTATTTCTAGTAATTCTTCTAATAATTCTTTATCTTTTAATTTTTGGGAATTTAATTCCTTAAAACTTTTTATAGGCATGTAGATTTCACCACGAACTTCAATTTCGTTATTGATTTGATTTTTAAGTTTTAGAGGGATATTTTTAATAGTCTTTATATTATGCGTTACATCTTCACCAACTAATCCGTCGCCTCTTGTTAATCCTTGCGTAAGAACTCCATTTTTATAAAATAATGATATTGCTAGTCCATCAATTTTTGGCTCGACAGTAATTGGAAATATATCTAAATCTGTAATCTTCTCTATTTTTTCAATCCACTTTTGAACATCATCTATATTCTCTGAATTATCCAAACTATACATTCTTTGTTTATGCTCTACTGTTTGGAAAGCAGTGTCAGGTGTACCGGTTACTCTTTGGGTTGGTGAGTATGAAAATATTAGTTCTGGATTTTCTATTTCAATTTCTTTTAACTGGTTAAATATTGTGTCATATTCACCATCAGACATTATTGGAGTATTTTTAACATAATAAGCATGCTCAGCTTCATTAAGTTTGAAAATTAAGTCCTCAACATCTTTTTTATTCATTGACATCTTCTAAAATTTTAGTTGATATCCTGCCTCCACCAACTAATTTTGTATTTTGATATATAACTCCAAACTGACCTGGTGCTACGCCTAAAGTAGCTTGAACTAACTCGACTTCGTAGACATTATCATCGATTTTATTGATTTTGCATGGTATGTCACTAGAGTTGTATCTTGTTTGAATGCTAATCTTGTTAGTTATAACCTCATCAACAAAAGAGACATCTTCTATTAGAAACTTTTTAGTAGTTAAGTCTTTTTTTGTACCAATGTAAACTTTATTATTCTCAACATCAATTTTTGTCACATACTTTGGCTCTCCTTGGCCTCCTGGAATGCCTTTTCTTTGCCCTACAGTAAACTCATGGATTCCATTATGAGAACCAAGTTCATTTTCATTTTTATCAACTATTGCGCCAGTTGAAGAAAAATTCATTCTAGAACTCACAAAATTTCTATAATCATTATTACCTACAAAACATATATCTTGACTATCTTTTTTAAAAGCTGTTTTGAGATCTAAGGAGGCTGCTATTTGTCGAACTTCTGGTTTAGAAATAGTACCAAGTGGAAATTCTATTAGTTCTAGTTTCTCGGATGTAAGCATGTGGAGAACATATGACTGATCTTTTTCTTCATAATCTGCTTTATGCAATTCTTTAGATCCATTATTATCAATAATTTTTGCATAATGACCTGTTGCAACCTTTTCACAATTAAGTTTTTTAGCCTGATCAATAAAATGATCAAACTTCACAGACCTATTACATTCAACACATGGATTAGGTGTGAGGCCTTTGGAATACATATCTATAAAATTATCAATGACGTTCTCAGAAAATGATGATGTGTAATCCAGTACATAATAAGGTATATCTAATTTTGCGGCTACTTTTCTAGCATCTTCTGAATCAGCAGCAGTGCAGCATCCGGTTTCAGGCATTTCGCCATTCGGTCCTTCCCATAACTTCATAGTTACCCCAATGACATCATGGCCTTGAGACTTCAAGAGACCCGCTACTACAGAAGAATCTACACCTCCACTCATTGCTACTAATACTCTCATGAAATACCTTCAATAGTTGATAAGACAATATTGGCAGCTTTCAGTCCGTCACCATCTTTGGTGCTCCATCCAAAGCTAAATCTTAAATGACTGTTTATATCATCAGAGTGAACGTTCATAGCTTTTAAAACATGCGAAGGTTTTTGTGCACCACTTGCACAAGCTGATCCTCTAGATACTCCAAGTCCTTTCAAATCTAATGCAACCATCAAAGTTTCTGAATTAATATTTTTGAACTGTATATTCGAAATATGACTTAGACGATTGATATTCTCTCCTATTATTTTTATCTGTAATTTTTCTTTCAGTGTATCTTCAAAAATCTTTCTTTCACTTTCTAATAATATTTTTTCTTCGCTGAGAGTTTCTTGTTGCTCTTTTAAGGCTGCTGCTAGACCCGCTACTCCAGAAACATTTACTGTTCCTGCCCGTCTTTCAAGTTCCTGCTTACCTCCATGAAAATAATTAGGTAGTTTATATTTTGAACTAAGAAACATAACACCAATTCCTTTAGGGCCACCTATTTTATGGCCTGATATAGCCGCACTGTCTATCCCTAGTTTATGAAAATCTAATTTTTCACTTGCAACAGCTTGTACTACATCTGAATGAAATAAAATTTCAGGACTTACATCTTTTACTTTTTTTAAAATTTCACTTATGGGCTGTATGACTCCAGTTTCATTATTTGCATACATTAAAGATGCTACAAGTGTTTCCTTATTACAAGATTCTACGAATTGATTAACATCAACTACTCCATCTTCATCGACACCAATAAATTTTACTTCGAATCCTTGTTCTTGAATCCATTCAGCTGAACTTAAGACTGCCTCATGTTCAATTTGAGTTGTAACTAATCTACTAGAAATTGAGGCATTGTTAAGAAAGGGTGATTTTATTATCCAATTATCAGCTTCTGTTCCTCCACTTGTAAAGGTAATCTCTTTAGGTGCTGCACCAAATATGCCCCCTATAAAATCTCTTGATTCTTCTAATAGGTTTTTAGCTCTTCTTGATAGTTCATGTCCACCAGATGAATTAGCAAATGCAACTTCTTCAGCATGCTTAAATGCTTCAAAAGCTATTTCACGCATAGGTGTGGTAGCTGCATGATCTAAATATAAATATTCAAGTCCTTTCATAATATTTATTTTACTTATGAACTAATATTGTTTAACAAGCAATGAGTAAAAGAATTGAAGTTTCGATATTAATAAATAAGCCTCTTGATGTTGTATGGAATGAAGTAAAAGTCATGGAAGACCATGTTAAATGGATGGAAGATGCAGTCAAAATAGATATTCTGTCTGACAACACCTCTGGATTGAATACAAAAATGAATGTTTTAACGAAAGTTGGTCCAATAACTTTAACTGACATTATCACAGTCACGGAATGGAAAGAAAAGGAAAGTATTGGTGTTGTCCATGAAGGAATTGTTACAGGAGAGGGTGTATTTTATCTAACTCAAATTGAAGAAAATAAGACTAAATTTCAATGGGTAGAAACACTAAAATTTCCTTTTTATTTGGGTGGACCTATAGGTGAAGTATTTGGTGGAGTAATATTAAAGTATATTTGGAAAAAAAATCTTAAAAACTTGAAAGAAATTATCGAATGAAAAAAATATCTTTATTAATAATTTTTTTACTTTTAATTACTGCATGTGGAAGTAATGCAAATAATGACACAGATAACCTACCTGAAGAAGAAGTTATAATTTTTACTAAAGGATTGGGTAAGTCAACATCAGAATATGTATCCAATTGGAATAAACTTGTTTCTGAGATTTCCAATGATGAAGATACCCTTTTATTTTTCTCAATCAATCCGGATGAGGTAAGGTGGGCAACACCTCAACAACAAATTCTCTTTTATCAATTTGGGAAATCTGAGAATAACCCTATTGCCTTTGCTATTAATTTATTAGTTGAGGAGGACATTGTTTACAGTGTTGAATTTTTTACCCCTGCTGTAAGTGATGAGATTTCATCTCAAAGAACTAAATTATTCTTTTTACTTCTAATAGCCATGGCTGACGATACTTTAGATAAAGCGGAACGTGAATCTGTACTTAACAAACTGGGCCTATACGATGACGTTTCATCTCCAGATCAAGTTAGAGGTAGCTTGACTCAAAATAATATACAGTACATAATTGAACCAATTATTGATAATGGTTTAATTATTGGTTTAAATTTATATACAACAAAAGTAGATAGCTAATTAAGTAGCAATAACTTCTAAAACACCGGGTACTTTATCTTTTATAATTCTTTCGATTCCACTTTTAAGGGTAGCTATTGATAGTGGGCAGCCTTGACAGGCTCCTAACATTTCAATATTAACAACACCTTCATTGACAGATGCAAGTTTTATGTCACCACCATCGGCTTGAACTGCTGGTCTAATATATTCAATTGTGTCATTAAGAATATCCATATCAATCTCTGCATTTGGATCTCTATCCTTAACTTCTGGAAAATTAATATTCGACATAAACTAATTATATTCTATTTCGCTACCAATAGAACTTAGTAGAGAAACAATATTTTCATAACCCCGCTCTATATGGTCAATTCCTGAAATTATTGACTCACCATCAGCTTGCAAGGCAGCGATTATCAAACTTGCTCCAGTCCTAATATCAGTAGAGTGGACAGGCGCACCAGATAAGCTACTTACTCCCTTAATCATTGCATGTTGCCAACCAATCTGTATATCAGCACCCATTCTTTGTACTTCAGGAATCCATTGGAAACGCTGATCGTAAACATTTTCAGTGATAATTGAAGTTCCTTGTGCTCGAAGAAGAGCAGCGCCAAAAATAGGCTGCAAATCTGTAGCTATACCCGGAAAAGGTAGTGTAGAAATATCAATAGAAGAAAGATCATTCGTACTTTCTATTTCAATAAAATCATCACCCGTGTTGAGTTTTGCTCCAATTTCTACAAATTTTTTAAGTTCCATAGGGAGATGTTCAGGATTAATTCCATTAATCTTTCCATGCCCATTGGTTGACATTATTGCAGCTAGGTATGTACCTGCAACAACTCTGTCGCCAATTACTGTATGATCTGTGCTTTTAAGTGAATCTACACCATTAATTTGTATTTCACTTGTTCCTTCACCTGTAATGTCAGCTCCCATATTTTTGAGCATTTTTACAAGATCTACAACCTCTGGTTCCCTTGCTGCATTTTCAATTAAAGTAGTTCCATCTGCTAAAACCGCAGCTAATAAAGTATTCTCAGTTGCACCAACAGATGCATATGGAAGGTTTACTTCAACTCCCTTAAGACCATCTGTTTTTCCTGTTAGTACTCCGTGATCTAATGTGAAAACAGCTCCCATCTTTTCTAAAGCTTCAATATGCATTTTTACTGGTCTTGGACCGAGTTGATCTCCACCAGGAAATGCTATTTTTGCCTCACCTTTTCTAGCAAGTAGGGGTCCTAAAACAATAATGGAAGCTCTCATTTTTTGCACTACTTCGTAAGGTGCTTCTATAGAAATATCTGACGGTGAAGCTAGTGATAAAGTTTTTCCTTCAAGTTTTGAATTAATACCTAAAACTTCAAGCACCTCTTGCATATAATAAACGTCGGCAATATCAGGAACATTATCTATTTTGTAGTCACCTTCTGAAAGAATTGGGAGAATCATCTGTTTTAAAACAGCATTTTTTGCACCAGATATACCTAACTCACCAGTTAATTTTTTCTTACCTTTTATATGTATATTTTTTTCCACTACCATTGATATTACTAATCTAACTACTGTAACAACAACTATGCTAGATACACTTAAAATTTGCAAAGAAAAAAACCATGAAGACGCCAGTAATAAGTTATATGAACTTATTAACTCAAAAATTTCAAGTAATAAAAATTACAATATTGGATTATCTGGTGGAAGTACACCAAAAGAGTTTTATAAAATACTAGCAAAAAATAATAAAGATCAAGAAAATATTACTCTATGGACAGTTGATGATCGACATGTATCTATAGAAAGCGATTTATCAAATCAATTAATGATCAATGAGATATTTTCAAATACTAGTTTCAATATTTTACATTATGAATATGAGGAAAACCCACATGAATCAGCACAAAAGTATACCAAATTAGTACTTTCAAATATTACAAAATTTAATGCTGCGATTTTAGGAGTTGGTGAGGATGGTCACATAGCATCTTTATTTCCAGATACTGAAGCCATGAATAATGGTAGTTTTGGATTTGTAGCAAATGAAGTAAATATTTTGAGTAAATGGAGAATAACCTCAACATTTGACTTACTAGAAACTGTAGAAGATGTTTTTCTACTTGTAACTGGTGATAATAAAAATTCGATTTTACAACAAATTGGTAATAACAACTCCCTTCCTGTTAATGAACTTATAAATAGAAGGAAAAAAACTACACTCATCACTGATCAAAAAATTTAATTCCTAATATACTTAAATTAGAGTCGCCTTTGTGTCAGTTTGAACCACTACACTAATCCTTCTACCCTGTTGGATGGTGACTCTATTGTATTTTTAAAGGAAAAATTGAATAAATGAAATTAGTTAACTATTTCCAAATTCTCCTTACTTCTGCACTATGGGGATCATCTTTCTTAATGATGAAATATGCTTTAGAAGAACTTGATCCATTTCAAATTTCCTTTTATAGAATTTTTATAGGTATGGTGTTTATCAATTTATTAAATATTAAAAAAGTAAATATACCCTTAAGTCAACACAAATATCTTGCTCTTGTTGGAACGCTTTGGATGGCACTTCCATTCTTTCTTTTTGCTAAAGCTGAGGAAACCATATCATCAAGTTTGGCTGGTCTTATCAATGGCTCTACACCAATTTTTATTAGTTTGATAGCATATATAGTTTTTAAAGAAAAGATATCGAATATTCAAAAAACATACCTTATTACAGGATTTCTTGGCATCTATTTAGTTTCTTTTGGTTTTAATAATTTTCTACTTGATTTAAATCTTGGTGCATTTTTAGCTCTGCTTGCATCCATAAGCTATGGGTTCGCAGCTAATATAGTTCAACCACTTATTAAGAATTATGGTTCACTAAATACTCTAAAAATTGCTCTTCGGTACGGGGCTTTGTTTTCACTTATTGCACTCTTGCCAAGTTCTAGCTTGGTATTACCAACTGTCGAAATCTCACTATTTCCAATGCTTCTCCTTGGAATTGGTAGTAGCGGAATAGCATTTTTATCTTTTTATAAGTTAATTGATGATGTTGGTGCAGTTGCAGGTTCTATAACTGTTTATATTATTCCAATCTTTTCAGTGATTTTTGGTTATATATTTCTAGAAGAATATACAAGCACTATACAAATGGTCGGAATTTTTATTGTAATAATTTCAGCCTATCAATTTTCAAAAAAAAGAAATTAGGTTTTAGGCCTTACAAAAAGTCCTTCCGAGATTGAGGCAATTTGATCATTATCCAAATATAATTCTGCTTTATATATTGAACCAGACTCATCTACAGAGTCTCTCCAAGCTTTTACAGTTACATATTTAGATTGAGCATTGACTGGTTTGATGTATTTTGCTGTAAATGTTTTTGTAACAACTAGTTCTCCTAGAAGAAAACTAAGAGGTCCCATTGTGCAATCCATATATGAATCAAGTATCCCCCCTAAAACAACATCCATAGGGTTGAAAAATTTTGGTAACACAGGATATTTACAAATTAATTCTTCCTTATCAATATCAAAATTAATAAACTCGCCTTCAAGCTCTTTGTAAATATTAGGAATTTGTAATTCGCCCCATGTTCTATCTTTCATAGTATTTATATAATACTAAAAATTAGCTACTTTGAATAAATCAAAGTAGCTAATACAGGGTATGAGTTATATAAAAATATTAATTAGGCTATGAGACAGTTTTTAGGTTCCCTTAGGATGCCAAACTGTTTTAGTTTCCAAGTAAGGCAATATTGATGATAGCCCTTCTAATTGAGGTAAATATTTAACTCTTTTTACTGACTCAGAGGCATTTTCTTCAATTCCTTTAAGTTCTTTTATGTTTAATTCTTGATGTATTGAAATTAAATTAATTTCAACATGCTTGCTTATGTCTTCAGAAACCTTATTAAATTCTCCAGATAAAATGTTCAAGGTGCCATCTGGAATATCAGAGTTATTAATATCTTCAGCAAATTTAAGTGCAAGGATAGAAGAAGTCTCCGAAAAAGAGATTACAGAACATCCGACAGTTAAAGGAGGTAGTATGCCACTTAACAATGTGTACAAAGAGTTATTGTCTTTGTTTAAAGAGAACACAACACCTATTGGGTTTTGGTGGGATATGTTGAAAAAGTCACCACTTACAGGATTAAGGTTTCCAGCAAGCTGTTCCCATTTATCAGCTAAGCCTGCAAACCATATGATTTTCTCAATTGAATTATTAACATCTTTTGTAGCATTAGACTTTGATACACCACTCGAAACCAATAAGTCGATATAGCTATCTCTGTTGCCTTCAATCATTTCAGAAAGACGGTAAAGAATTTGTGTTTTAGTATACGGACTCACTGAAGTCCATTTTTTAAATCCTAACTTTGAAGAAGTGACAGCATCTCTGATGTCTTTTTTAGATGTTAAGGGTACTTCATATAGAGAATTTTTAAATTCAATGTTAAAAGTTTTGCCAGATTCAGATCGAACATATTTTCCATCTACATAATTTTTAAAAGTTTTTTTAATTTCTATCATGACGATTCCTTTAAATACGAAAGAAGTCCGTGTCTTCCACCCTCTCTTCCAAAACCGGATTCTTTATAGCCACCAAATGGTGATGCGGGATCAAACTTATTAAATGTATTTGCCCAAACTACCCCAGCCTCTAGTCTGTCTGCAGTCCACAATATTTTTGAACCTTTTTCAGTCCAAACACCTGCAGATAAACCGTACTCAGTATTATTTGCAATCTCTACGGCCTCATCTGGAGTTCTGAAAGTAAGTGTTGTTAGGACAGGACCAAAAATTTCCTCTCTTGCGATAGAGTATGAAGGTTGCACATTAGTAAATAAAGTTGGCTTAAACCAAAAACCATTACCAGGAAGTTCGCATTCTGTTTGAAAAATGTTTCCACCATCAGAAACTCCTTCATTTACTAAATTTGTAATTTTATTTAATTGTTCCTTTGAATTTATTGCTCCAATATCTGTATTTTTGTCCAAAGGATTTCCAACCCTTAATGACTGCATTCTCTTCTCTAATTTCGATATAAATTCATCATGAACTGACTCTTGTATTAGAAGTCTGCTACCAGCACAACATACATGGCCCTGATTAAAAAATATTCCATTTACTACACCTTCAACAGCTTGGTCAATTGCTGCATCTTCATAAACAATATTGGCAGCTTTTCCACCAAGTTCTAAAGTCAAGCCAACTTCCCGACCCGCTAATGATTTTTGTATTAACTTT
>Ga0209036_1000701_pt1 | contig 14368 bp, 14 predicted proteins | sample MarorgKNORR_S2LV_3_FD_188222 | JGI IMG/M metagenome (GOLD analysis project Ga0209036, IMG submission 188222) | Marine microbial communities from the Southern Atlantic Ocean, analyzing organic carbon cycling - DCM_A/KNORR_S2/LV (SPAdes) (version 2) | ecosystem: Environmental > Aquatic > Marine >... | reverse complement strand
CTCTATTGTATGAAGGAAAATCCTCAAGTTTTGTTCTCTTACCATAACCATTCTCAGATAAACATAAAATGGTTTTAGATGGATCTCCAATCATTAAAGAGATAACTTTCATGTCATCTTTCAATGTAATGCCTTTAACACCTCTTGCGGTCCTGCCCATTGGGCGAACTTTAGATTCATGAAACCTAATTAATTTTCCAGAGTATGAAGAAAGTAAAATATCGCTATCTCCATCAGTTATTACTGTACCAACTAATTTATCATCATCATCGAGTCGAATCGCCTTGATTCCGGATTTATATTTTTTATGAAACAAATTTAAATTTGTTTTCTTTACAACTCCATTTCGAGTTGCCATAAAAATAAATTTTTCCTCTGAGAATTCATCAACTGGCAAAATTTGAGTAACTGTTTCGTCGTCATCTAATTTAAGCATATTTACTAATGGCCTACCTTTAGAGGCTCTGCTAGCAACCGGTATTTCATATACTTTTAACCAAAAAACTTTACCTTTAGTAGTAAAACAAAGAAGCTGACTGTGGGAGCTCAGTACATAGAGATTTTGAATAAGGTCTTCTTCTTTTACAGATGCCCCAGCTTTACCAACCCCGCCCCTGCGTTGCTCTCTATACTCGTCAAGTGGCTGAGTTTTTGCATAGCCACTTCTTGATAAAGTTAATACTCGTGTCTCCTCTGGAATTAAGTCTTCATTAGAAATGTCATGACGGGTATCGTTAATATCAGTTTTTCTATCATCTCCAAAGTTTTCTCTGACCTCTGTTAATTCATCTTTAATTAATTGGAGAAGTGTTTCTTTGTCATCAAGGATCTTTTGAAGCTCTAAAATTACTTCTAAAATTTCATTGAATTCATTAGAAAGATTGTCTTGCTCAAGACCTGTTAATCTTCCAAGTCTTAGTTCAAGAATAGACTTAGCTTGATCTGGTGATAATTTATAATTCTTACCTTTCAAACCATATTCAGATGATAACCCTTTTGGGCGACAGGCATCTTTACCAGCTTTTTTTAGAATTGCCTCGATCGGGCCTGCTTTCCAGGACTTCTTGCATAGATCTATTGCTGCGATCTTAGTATCTTTAGATTTCTTAATTATTTTGATAATTTCATCAATGTTTGCAATAGCAACCATCAAACCTTCGACAATATGGCCTCTTTCTTTAGCTTTTCTAAGATCAAACTTTGTTCTTTTGATAACAACATCTTTTCGGTGTTTGATAAATTCTTGAAGAATCTCTTTAATATTTAATACACGAGGCTGGCCATCTACAAGAACAGTAAAATTAATGCCAAATGATTGCTCTAGTTGTGACTGAGAAAATAAGTTGTTTTCTAGAACTTCAACTGATTCTCCTCTCTTAACTTCAATGACCACCCTAAGACCATCTTTATCAGACTCATCTCTAATCTCGCTAATGCCATCAATTTTTTTTTCTTTGACCAACTCTGCAATTCTCTCAAGCATCTTTGCTTTATTAACCATGTATGGTATTTCATTAATTATCAGGGAGCTCTTTCCAGATTTATCTTCTTCAACAGAAGTTTTAGCACGAACATGGATGATGCCTCTGCCAGTTTTATAGCCCTCGTAGATACCAATTTTTCCATCAATGGTTCCACCAGTAGGAAAGTCTGGGCCGGTAATAATTTGAATAATCTCATCAATGCTAGCTTTTGGCTTATCTAATAAAAGTAGGCAGCCATTTAAGACCTCTGTTAAATTATGTGGTGGCACATTCGTTGCCATCCCAACTGCAATACCCGATGAACCATTGACAAGCAAGGCTGGTATTCTTGTAGGCATAACATCTGGAATTTGCTCTGTTCCATCATAATTAGGAGAATAACTGACTGTTTCTTTTTCAATGTCATTGAGAATCATATCAGTGATTTTTGCCATTCTCACTTCGGTATAACGCATTGCAGCTGGTGAATCTCCATCTATCGAGCCAAAGTTACCTTGACCTTCTACCAAGGTATATCTCATAGAAAAGTCTTGCGCCATCCTCACCATTGCTTCATAAACAGCTGAATCACCATGGGGATGATATTTACCTATTACATCTCCAACAACTCGCGCAGATTTTTTATATGGTTGTCGATATGTATTCCTTAAAACATGTTGTGCGAATAAAATTCTTCTATGCACTGGTTTTAAACCGTCTCTCACATCAGGGAGCGCTCTTCCATGAATGACGCTCATTGCATAGCTAAGATATGAAGTTTTTAGCTCATCTTCAATGTTAATTGGTAAGATTTGTTTAGCAAAATCGGACATTTTTTAGCTCGAAAAAATGGTATTTTCTACTTATGGAAAATTCCCTTATTTAAGGGTTAATTTTACCATACTTCACGGAGGATTTAGTCTTTAAATTCTGCAACAATTTGGCCGATTGATTCCTTTGCATCACCAAATAACATTCTAGTATTTTCTTTAAAAAATAAGGGATTTTGAACTCCAGCAAAACCCGAAGACATTGATCTTTTTAAGACAAATACTGTCTTAGCGTTATGAACTTCTATAATTGGCATTCCATATATAGGACTTCCTTCTTCTTCAGTAGCCGAAGGATTCACAACATCATTAGCGCCAATAACTATTGCTACGTCTATAGTATCCATGGAAGGATTTACGTCATCAGGCTCGGCAAGTAAATCATATGAAACATTTGCTTCTGCGAGCAAGACATTCATGTGGCCAGGCATGCGCCCAGCAACAGGATGAATGCCATATTTTACTTCCGTACCATTTTCTTCAAGCAACTCTCCCATTTCTCTAACAACATGTTGAGCTTGAGCAACTGCCATACCATAGCCAGGAACCACTAAGACACTGGATGCATTTTCAAGGATAAGATATGCATCATCAGAGGTAATTGGTTTAACCTCACCCTGCTCTTCAGAAGACGCAGCTTGACCTGAAGATGCATATCCTACAAATAAAATATTTGTAATTGTCCTATTCATAGCTTTAGCCATGATGATTGTAAGAATTAGTCCACTTGCTCCAACCAATGATCCAGCAACGATAAGAACATTATTGAGCAATAATAAGCCTGCAAAAGCTGCAGCAATTCCTGAAAGTGAATTAAGTAAAGAGATCACAACAGGCATATCTCCCCCTCCTATAGGCATCACAAAACCAATGCCGGCCATCAGAGTTAAAACTAAAAAGACGGAAAAGTATGATGGCACTTGAGGAATAAATCCAGATAATGAGGGCTCAGCCACTACATATATTAATGCTGGCATACTTAAATAAAACAAAGATATAAAAATATTGGTAATCATGGAGCCTTTTCCAAGCTTTAATTTTTCAGAAAGCTTGCCATAAGCTATTAGAGAACCAGAGAATGTTATTCCTCCGATGTATATTGTTAGCATTACCAATGCATGCTGAAATAAAGAGTTGTCTGGTTCATTGAATTGTGACCAAGCTATTAAAAATGTTGCTAAGCCACCAAAACCATTAAATAACGCCACCATTTCTGGTATAGCTGTCATCTTTACTTTTATAGCAATAAGAGAGCCTATAAGACCACCCAATAGAACTCCAGCAAGTATGATCTTTACATCTATCTCAAGACTCAAACAAGTTATTGCAACAGCACAAAACATCGCAAGTGCTGACAAATAATTTCCTTTGACAGCCGTAGCTTCTTTTCCAAGCATTTTTATACCAAGAATAAACATCACAGAAGAAATGATGTAAACCATGTTTTGGATAACTTGGATATTAGCTAAATTTTCCATAATTTATTTCTTCTTGAACATACTCAGCATTCTATTTGTAACTAGATAGCCGCCAAATACATTGATTGATGCAAACAAAATTGCTCCAAAGGCTAATATATCTTGCATCTGACCAGCGCTTGAAAGCATCAAGGCGCCCACTAATGCAATTCCAGATATAGCATTAGCTCCGGACATTAAGGGTGTATGAAGTGTGCTAGGTACTTTTGAGATTAGCTCAAGACCTAAAAAAATAGATAGCAGTAAAACAAAACCTAATAAAACATACATTTCCATTATGCGAACCTCTCATTCATTATTTTTCCATCATATGCAAGTACGCTGCTTTGAATGACTTCATCTTCAAAATTAAAATTTATTTTAGTGGATTCCTCGTCATAGAAATCAGTAAGCCAATTGATAATGTTATTCGATAAGGCAAAAGAGGCATGGCTTGAAACTCTAGAAGCTAAGTAAGATACACCTACAACTTTTATACCATTAATATCTACGACTTCATCGACTATTGACCCTTCAACGTTGCCACCAGTTTCAACGGCCATATCAAGAATAACACTTCCAGGCTTCATTTTTTTAATTGTGCTCTCATCAATTATTTTCGGAGCTGGTCTTCCAAAAATTTGTGCCGTGGTAATAACTATATCTGATCGCTCACATACTTGGCTTTGAAGATCTTTTTGTTTAGCAATTTGCTCTGGGGTAAGTTCCTTGGCATAACCCTGATCTGTTTGACCAGTATCACCTAAATCAATTTTTACAAATTTTGCACCAAGAGATTTAACTTGCTCCTCAACAACATCACGAGTATCAAAAGCCTCTACTCTTGCGCCTAATCTTTTAGCAGTTGCGATTGCTTGCAAACCAGCAACACCGACACCAATCACAAACACCTTGGCAGGTTTAAGTGTTCCGGCAGCAGTCATCATCATTGGAAGTGCGGAAGATAAATATTTTGAAGCTTCAAGAACAGCGGCATACCCAGCGAGGTTAGCTTGAGAACTTAAAACATCCATTTTTTGAGCTCTTGTTATCCTTGGGATGAATTCCATGCTAACCGCATTAATTTTTGATTGATTAAGCGCTTTAAGTTCTGCGCCAGCATAAAAGGGATTCAGCATTCCCAAGATAGTGGACCCAGATTGTATTTTTGAGGACTCGTCTAAAGTTAGTGAAGTTGGGGTAATGATTAGGTCTCCATTTGATAAGCATTCGTCTCTTGAAATTGCTCTTAAACCAAGATCAATGAAAGCTTGATCTGAAACGTTGATGCCAACTCCAATTCCTGATTCAAATGAAACATTGACACCTTTCAAGGCAGTTATTTTTGCAACCGTCTCAGGATGAATTACTGATCTTTGATCTCTTGAATCTGGAGATTTTAAAGCAACTATATGCATAAACTTTATTTAGATATGTTTGTAGTACATTGCAAATTATTTAAAGGTTATTGTCAACATATTAAAAAACCTTTTCAACATAAGTATTAAAATAAAAAATTATGTAGCTAGGCTACATTAAATCAAGAATTTTTATAAATTAAGACTTGCTCCACCATCCACAGTTACAAGTTCTCCAGTCATTAATTCGCTTGTTTCAATTAAATTAAATATTACTTCAGCAATTGACTCAGGAGTGCATGTCTTTTTAAGAGGAGTTGTGTTTTGAACTCGAGATTTTACAGCTTCATACATTTCAGTACCCATCCCCTTTTGAAGCCACTCTCCCTCAATAAATCCTGGACATATAGCATTTACTCGTATGGGTCCTAAATTTCTTGCCATGGATATAGTCATTGTATTTAAAGCTCCTTTTGATGCAGCATATGCTAAAGAGCTTCCTATTCCTTTGATTCCCCCAATCGATGATACATTTACGACACAGGGGTTATTACTTTTTAGTAGATATTGCTTTGCTCCTTGAACCATTTGAAAAGGTCCAATAACATTTACGGCATAAATTTTTTGAAAGTCCTCAGCGTCAAGTCCATTCAAATCAGAGTGATCCCAAACAAACTTGGTTGTGCCTGCATTATTTATTAGAGCATCTATTCTATTCCATTTTTCAATTGCTTTATCGATCGTTGCAATGCAATCCTTCTCTTTAGCAACATCAGCTTGCATAGCAAAAACTTCGCTTATATCGTTGGAACAAATTTTTGCTACTAACTTGGCTTCCTCAATTGAAGAGGAGCAGGTAATTATTACGTTCCATCCTCTTTCAGAGAGAATCTTTGCGGTTGCAGCCCCAACTCCTCTACTGCCTCCAGTAACAATTGCAACAGGATTATCTGACATATTTTGTTAGCTTCCTTTTATAAAAAATAATAAACTTGTCTATTCTTGCATGCAATGATTTAATCTGCCACTTTAAAGAAATAGTTTTTATGACTCAAAATATTGATCAAAATGAAGTAAATAAATTTGCTGAAATTGCGGAAAAATGGTGGGATCCAACTGGTGATTTCAAACCTCTTCATGTGATTAACCCCCTCAGAGCAAACTATATTAATAAAAAGTCACCAATTGACGGCTTGAAAGTTCTCGATGTAGGTTGTGGAGGAGGCCTTTTAGCTGAGGCCCTCGATGCTAAAGGAGCAAAGGTAACCGCAATTGATGTAACTGATGCAAATATAGAAGTTGCGAAACTGCATGCAAAAAAAATGCAAGTAGACATTAACTACAAATTAATAACAGCTGAAGATTTGGCAAAAAAAGAGAGCAAATCTTATGATGTGGTATCTTGCTTGGAAGTTATTGAACATGTCCCTGATCCAGGTCAGTTGATTAAGGCATGTGCTGATCTTTTAAAACCAGGAGGCCATATGTTTTTGTCGACTTTGAATAGAAATCCAAGATCTTTCGTTACCGCAATTGTTGGCGCGGAGTACATTTTTAATATTTTGCCAAAAGGCACTCATGAGTGGAGTAAATTTATCAAGCCATCAGAATTAGAAAAGTTTATGAGGGATGCGGGTATAAAATTAATTGAAAGTAAAGGGATGTTTTACAATCCTATTTTTCATTCGGCTAATCTAAACAATGATCTCGGAGTAAACTATATGATGCATGGATCTAAAAATGCCTAAAGGTGTTTTATTTGATCTTGATGGGACTCTCCTAGATTCTGCCCCTGACTTTATTGCAAGTCTAGATAATTTACTTACAAAATATAATCAACCAAAACTTGATCCAGAGATAATTAGAAGCCATGTATCTGATGGAAGTTGGAAGCTTACAAGCTTAGGCTTCAACATCGATACTTCTGATCAAAAGTGTGCTGCTTTAAGAGAAGAACTTCTGCATGAATATGAATCTAACCTTCTAAAACATGGAGGAGCTTTTGATGGAATTAAAGAAATGCTCTCATCTTTAGAACAAGATAATATCCCTTATGGAATAGTTACTAATAAACCTTTGCGTTTTGCCAAACCAATATTAATGAATGAGACTGTATTTAAAAATTGCAAAACGCTTGTATGTCCTGATCATTTAAGCGCCATTAAGCCTGATCCAGAAGGTATTTTACTTGGCTGTAAAGAACTAGGCATTCATCCTGCTGATTGCATTTACATCGGTGATCATAAGAAAGATCTTGAAGCAGGAATTAACGCAGGCACAAATATTATTGCTTGTTACTTTGGGTATTCACTCAAGCCAAGCGATCAAAATAAAAATATTCTTGGAGCGCATCATCCTAGTGAATTGTATGATTTGATCTGTCAAATATAAATGGACCTAACTAATAAAACTATACTAATTACTGGCGCAACTGATGGTATAGGTAAGGTACTAGCTGAAGGGTTTTCAAAACTTGGTTCAAACATAATCCTGTTGGGAAAAAATTCATCTAAACTGGATGAGGTTTATGATCAATTGGATCATTCTTTTGAATCTCAGAAACACTTAATTTTAGAGGCTGATCTATCTATTCTAAATAACGAATCGGCTCATGAAATCTTTAGAGCGATTTCTCATGAATTTAATATCTTAGATGGCATTATCCACAATGCTGCAATTTTAGGAACTATGACTCCTTTGGAAGATTACGAATTATCAAAATGGGATGAGGTGTTAAACATAAATCTAAGAGCTCCTTTTCTTCTGACGAAAACGCTGAAACCAATTCTTGAAAATTCACCCATGCCAAGAATTATTTTTACTTCCTCTGGGGTTGCTAATATGGGAAGAGCTTTTTGGGGCGCATACTCAGTTTCAAAGTTTGGTTTAAAAGGTCTTGCAGAAATTTTTGCCAATGAATTTGAAACCACTACTTCTATAAGAGTATTTAATTTTGATCCAGGAGCCACTCAGACAAAAATGAGAGCATCTGCTAGACCAGCAGAAAATCCAAATTCATTAAAAACTCCTCATGCGCTCATGAGCTGTTATTTATGGTTTTTTAGTGAGGAAAGTTCTAATTCAAAGGCGCATTATTATGAATATGCTGACCTATCTAAGAAAGTGACTTCCACATAAATAGGCTCAAGTATGATCTCCACGGCCTAAAAGGTTTATAAAACTGCTCGTCCAACTCGTGCTCGGGAAAAAATTGTTTATGCGCATACTTAATCCCAAGATCATTTATCGGCAAAACATCTGTATCTCCCAGGTAAAACATTCTGGTCATATTCACTGACCATGGTCCAATTCCTTTATTTGCAATAAGTATTTTTTCAAATTCAACGTTTGACATTTTCAGCAAATCAGCTCGATGCATAGACTGCAAAAGAGAATTACCAATCAAACCAATTACATAATTTGCTTTTGATGTTGATAGACCTGCTTCTCGCAATGCACTTTCTAAATTTTCGTAGTCTTTGTAACTTTCAACAATTGGATGAACCCTTGACCAAATAGTCTTAGCTGCCTTTGTTGAAAGTTGTTGACTAACAACTACCGAAGCGAGATATTCTACCAAAGGTAGTGATGATAAATTAATTTCAATGCACTTTGATTGTTGAAGATATTTCCCAAGCTTTTCAAATTTTTTTTCTTTAGAGACTTTTAGCAATGATCTATAAGCCTTTTCACTTTCCATAGTTCTGCAGTTCTTTTATTTGAGATTCAGTAAGATTGATACAGGAACCTTCCCTTAAAGTTGAAGGCAAAAAAATTGGGCCGATCCTCACTCTTTTCAATCTGCTAACTTCTAAGTCTTGCGATTCAAAAAGTTTTCTAACTTCACGATTTTTACCTGTAAGCATACAAACTGAAAACCATTGATTAGAGCTTTGTTTCTCTCCTGGCACAATATCTGAAAACTGGTAAATTTCGTTTTCAATTGTTACACCTGACAACATATTTTTTCTCTTTTGCTCATCAAAGTTGCCTCTAGCTCTAACAAGATACTCACGATCAATTTCAAATGAAGGATGCATTAATTTATGCGCCAGTGTTCCATCATTAGTAAATAACATCAGTCCAGAAGTGTTGATATCAAGCCTTCCAACTGCTATCCAATCAGGTTCATTGGAGACCTTTGGCAAAAAATCAAATACAAGCTTAATCTTCTTATCATCTTTCTTTGATGAGAGGACACCTCTCGGCTTATTCAGCATGATAACTTTTAAATCTGCAGTTTTTAGAAGCACTCTTTTACCATCAAAGATAACTTCATCATTCTCAGCTACCTTTGTTCCTATGACTGCAACTTTTCCGTTCACAAAAACTTTATTATCTTTTATTAATTGTTCGCAGGAACGCCGGGAGCCTAAGCCAGCTTGAGCCAGGAATTTCTGCAATCGCAGCATAGGAGCTAGCCAGCTTCTAGTTTATCAAGGCTATCATCTGCTGATATAGCCTCGGGCAAGGGAGGCAAGTCACTCGTTGATTTGAGGTTTAAATCGTTTAAAAAAGTTTTGGTCGTTTCATATAAGGCTGGCCTTCCGGGAATATCTCGATAGCCAGTAACTTTAATCCATTCTCTATCAAGCAAAGATCTAATTATTTGAGTGCTAACAGTAACTCCTCTAATATCTTCGATATCGCCTCTAGTAACAGGTTGTTTGTAGGCAATGATTGAGATAGTTTCCATTAAAGCTTTTGAAAGTCTGCTTGATGTATCGTTCCAAAGAGGATACAAGCAATCACCATAATTTTTTTTAATCTGCATTCTAAAACCTGATGCAACTTCTTTGATTTCAATTGAGCTCTCAGCATATCTCTCCTCAAGTGAGTTCAAAGCTACCTTAATACTTGGCAAATCGACATCAATATTTTGAGATCCCATTAGGGATTTAATCTCAGATAATCTTATTGGCCTGCCAGCACCAAAAAGAATGGATTCAACAAGGTTTGGTAAGTCTTCAAGATTATTCATTTAATGAACTCCCCGATTTTTTAATTTAAGATAAAGTTGATTTGAATCTTTATTCTGAATGAGTTCTACATATCCATCTTTAGCTAAATCAAGTGATGCCAATAAAGCAACAACAACACCTTGATTACCCTCATTTTTTTGATAAGTTTGAAAAAACTGAATTACATTTCTTTTATTTAAAATCGATAGGATTAATGAAATCCTTTCCTGTGTAGATAATTCCTCAAAGTGAATTTCATGATGAGCAGAAAATTTAGGCCGTGTTGAAACTTCATAAAAAATTGATGCAAGCTCATTAGAAGATATTTCTATTGGAACACGATCTTTAAATTTTGGCAGTGAAGTTGATGCAAGAAAAAAATCTCTGTCTAATCTTGGTAAATTTGAGATAGATTCTGATACGGTTTTATACCTCTGATACTCTTGAAGCCTCTTAATGAGCTCTGATCGGGGATCATGCTCCTCCTCCTCCTCTTCTGACTGAGGAATTAACATTCTTGATTTAATGTGAGCTAGGGTGGCGGCCATTACTAAATAATCAGCTGCAAGCTCTATCTTCAAAGTATCCATTAACTCAATGTATTGAACATATTGATCGGTAATTTCAGAAACATCCAAATCTAATATATCAATATCTTTCTTTTGAATTAAATAGAGCAATACATCCATTGGGCCTGAAAAATCTTCCAGGTAGATTTCTAAAGCTTCAGGCGGAATAAATAAATTATCAGGAAGTTGAGTTAAATCCTTCCCTTTTAATTGTGGAAATGCTAACTGTGCTTGAGACTTCATAAGTTCAATTTATACAAGATGCTGTAATTATAAGCCTTTTTTAACACAACATCTTGTGATTTTGCATAAAAATGTTGATTTAAAAGGTTTTCACTGATTTTGAAAAAGAAATAATAAGATTAGTTAAAACCTATTTTTTTAATTTAATTGCATTAATATTTGATGCATGGAATCTATTTACCACACAGACAATACAAGAATTGTTGAAAAATTTGATCTTATTACACCTAATAATGTAATTTCGGAGTATCCACTAACTGATGAAATTTCAAAATTAGTATATGGAACTAGAAATGAAGCTAGTCAAATTCTTCATGGCAAAGATGATAGAGTGCTTGTTGTATGTGGACCCTGCTCTATACATGACCCACAATCCGCAATGGAATATGCTCGGCTTTTAAAAGGGGCAAGAGATTCATTAAGCGCTGATTTGTTGATAATAATGAGAGTATATTTTGAGAAGCCTAGAACGACAGTGGGTTGGAAAGGTTTAATCAATGATCCAGATATTAATGAAAGTTATGATGCAAATAAAGGCTTGATGCTGGCAAGAAAAATTCTAAGGGATATTACTGCATTGGGGCTGCCAATTGGAACAGAATTCCTAGATCCCATTTCTCCTCAATATGTAGCAGATCTTGTGTCTTGGGGCGCCATAGGAGCTAGAACAGCTGAAAGTCAGTCTCATAGAGAATTAGCCTCTGGTCTTTCTTGTCCCATAGGTATTAAAAATGGAACAACTGGAGCTTTAAAACCTGCAATTGACGGCATCCAAGCAGCCAACCATCCTCATGTATTTTTCTCAAATACAAAAGATGGTCGAGTATCAATATACAAAACATCTGGAAATTCAGATGCGCACATCATATTGCGCGGGGGTAAAGAGCCAAATTTTAGTTCAGACTCAATTCAACAAACATTAACTGCATTAACTGAAGCAGATGTAAATGACTCTATTATGGTTGATGCAAGTCATGGAAATAGTCAAAAACAATTTAAAAAACAAATTGATGTTGTAGAAAACTTAGCTGTACAAATTGCTGATGGTAACAATAGTTTGAGGGGTTTAATGCTTGAAAGTCATCTTGTTGAAGGAAATCAAAGTATTACAGATAACCTTGTATATGGACAAAGTATTACCGATGCCTGCATGAATTGGGATGATACGCTAAACTGCTTAAAACTATTTAGTGAAGCTGTTCAAAAGAGGCGAGGATAATTGAATAAGGACTCATTCACTTTTTCAATTCAAGAAGCAGAAACATTAGGAATAGAATGCGCTATAGTTCTTGCGGCTTCTAAAGAAATGAAAATCTCTTCATCTGCTGACAATAGAGTATTAGTATTGTTAAAAGAAAAAATTCCGTTTCTCGAGGAAAAAGAAATTTCTAATCATCTAAAAAGATTAATTAGTTTAAAACTAATATCCTCAGAAATTAACTCTGATAATAGCGAGCCTTCAAGTAAAAAAAATTTATATAAATTAAAGCTTCCAACTAAAGATTCTAGTATTGGTAAAAGAAAACTTGATTTAACTTGGGCTCCCTCAACACAAGCTTTTGAGGTACTGGGGATGGGCGGCATAAATAAAAAATTCATCGAAAGCAAGGTCAGTGAATTTAAATTATATTGGTTAGAAAAAAATCAGATAAGAGATAACTGGAATGTTTTATTTGTTGAATTCATTAGAAGAGAGTGGGTAAAAGAAAAATCTGAAAATAAAGGTTTGCCAGTTTGCATTGATGAGAGCTGGTCGCCCTCCTCTGATGCATTTGATATTCTAGGATTAGCAAATGTTTCAAAAAATGATGCATTAAAGCACTTGAAGGAGTTTATACTTTACTGGAAAGAAAATGGAACTGCTTTAAGGTCATGGAACTCAAAATTTGTAGATTTTGTTAAAAGAAAAGAGTTTATTGGTTCCTACGAAGAAAGAGATGGTAAAAAAAATAACAGACATAATGAACCAGGAGAGTTTTCTAAGCAGTTCAAAGAAAGAACAAAAGATGACTCCTGGGCAGAAAATCTCGAACTCTGAACGAAAAAGCTTCATCGCTGCGATTGATGGTCTCTTTTTAAAGCTTGAGCTTTCATATCATTATCAATTTTACAAAGTCTTTGGGACAGACGATAAGCTTACTGAAGCAAAAAAACTTTGGGCAGAAAGCCTAAAAAAATATCCGTCAGATTGTATAAGCTCTGCAGTTGAAATGGTTATTCAATCTAATGATTACCTTCCAACACTTACAGAATTCCTCAAAGCGTGTTCGGAATCAATGGGTTCAATTAATATTCCAACCCCTCAAGAAGCTTTTATTGAAGCTCAAAAATCCTCATCTCCCAGAGATAGCTATCCTTGGACACATCCAATAATTTACTGGGCAGGCAAAGAAACTGGCTGGGAGTTGATAAACTCTTCAAAAGATACAAATGCTTTTAAAGCATTTACTAAAACCTATATGCGCCTTGCAAAGGAAATTAAAGCAGGAAAAAACTTTGAGATAGTCTCAAAGAGCAACAACGAAATTATTGAGCCTTTAAACATTGAGCTTTTTGAGAGTTTACGAAAAAAACATGGTCTTTGATATTGTAAAGTGTACTTTACAAAAGCCTTGAACTATAATCATTCTCCCCCATCTAATATTAAACAGTACAAGATATTAAAAAACTTTATTTTTAAATAAGAAATGTCTAAAAACGTAAGAATATCGCTATACATTCTCATTCCTATAATTGGGTGGGTAATTTCTGGTCAATTCATTGAAGAGGAAGTGATTGAAAAAAAATCTTCTCAAGAATTAACCTCGGTAATTATAGAAAAAAGTGATGCGGAATTTTTTTCCCCTAAAGTAACTCTTAACGCCGCAGCAACATCTGAAAAAAGAGTTAGAGTTATTGCAAAAACTTCAGGCGAAGTAATGCCTAATAATGTGAATCAAGGTCAATGGGTTAAGAAAGATCAGGTTTTATGCAGGTTAGGAGTTGTGGAATTAAATAGAACAGAAGTAAAAGCTCCTTTTAGAGGTTACGTTGAAAAAATAATTAAACCAGGAAACTTTATCAATAGGGGTGAAGTTTGCGCCGTAATTATTGAGTTAGATCCTGTTACTTTTGTTGCTGAAGTACCAGAAGCAGAAATAAAAAATATTGTTAAGGGTCAGAATGTGTCCATCATGCTTGTAACTGGTGAAGTGATTTCTAGTAAATTAAGTTTTGTTTCAAAAAGTGCCACTCCGTCAACTAGGAGTTTTAGAGTAGAGGCAGAGGTCAGAAATCCAAAAGGATTAATTAGGGATGGAATAACTGGAACCCTCGAAATTAGTACAAATAAGATACTTGCTAATAAAATTTCTCCCTCAATACTTCTTTTATCCGACTCTGGCACTCTAGGGATTAGAATTGTAAATAATGATGGATTTGTTGAATTCTTTCCAATAAAAATATTAGAAGATACCCAAGATGGCCTTTGGGTTAAAGGAATTCCTAA
>Ga0209036_1000700_pt1 | contig 14380 bp, 10 predicted proteins | sample MarorgKNORR_S2LV_3_FD_188222 | JGI IMG/M metagenome (GOLD analysis project Ga0209036, IMG submission 188222) | Marine microbial communities from the Southern Atlantic Ocean, analyzing organic carbon cycling - DCM_A/KNORR_S2/LV (SPAdes) (version 2) | ecosystem: Environmental > Aquatic > Marine >... | reverse complement strand
ATAAACTCCCTAAAGATACGACTGTCATTGATCGATTTATAGAAGTATTTGAGCTATGGAAAACCGGCGGTGCATTAGAAATTAAAGAATTAAAAAAAACAAATAATCAGTATAATTTTGATGTAACTAGGTGCAAATATGCTGAGATGTACTCAGAGATGGGTTTAGAAGAAATTGGTCAACTACTTTCATGTAATAGAGATTATAATTTTTCCAAAGGTTTCGACAAAAACTTAAAACTTGATAGGAAAAAAACTATTATGGAGGGTCATAGTTGTTGTACATTTAGGTATAGCAATAAATAATAAATATCTAATTTAGAGCAAACATGATCAAGCAAGAAGATATCAATAAACATAGATACAGCATTATTCCAAACCAAAATTTATTAATTGGTGAAAATTGGGTTTCTTCAAAATCTGGTAAAACTCAAAGTATTATTAGCCCAATTGATGGAAAAATTATTTCTGAACTTCAAGTTGCTAATAATTTAGATGTAAATGAGGCTGTTCTCTCTGCTAGAGAAGTATTTGATAAAGGGCATTGGTCTAACATGCCTCCATTAAATAGAAAAAAAATAATGCTCAGGATAGCAGAAATCATTGAAGAAAAAATTCTTGAACTTACTGTTCTAGGAGTAAGGGATAATGGAACTGAATTTAACATGGCTTTGAGGGCTGAACCTGGATCAGCAGCAGGTACTTTTAGATACTATGCTGAAGCAATAGATAAAATTTATGGTGAAGTTTCAAATACATCTAGTGATTTTATTGGCTTAATACAAAAAGAACCCGTTGGTGTTGTAGCAGCAATTGTTCCATGGAACTTTCCTTTGATGATAGGAGCTTGGAAGATTGCACCAGCTCTTGCTATGGGAAACTCTGTAATTATTAAACCATCGGAAGCAGCCTCTTTGTCACTTTTAAAATTAGGGGAAATTTGTTTAGAAGCAGGATTACCTCCAGGGACTTTGAATATTGTTACTGGTAACGGAAAACAAACAGGTCAAGCCCTTGCGAGACATATGGATGTAGATGTATTAACTTTTACAGGTTCAGGCAATACGGGCAGACAATTATTAGAATACTCTGCGCAATCAAATATGAAAAGAATATATCAAGAGTTAGGTGGCAAATCACCAAATATTATTTTTGCTGATGCTGAAAATTTAGAGGAAGCAGCTAAAGTTTCTACTATGGGAATCTTTCGAAATTCCGGCGAAGTCTGTGTTGCTGGATCTCGACTATTGGTAGAAGATAAAATACACAATGAATTTTTAAAATTAGTCTCTGAATATTCTCAAAAATTAAAAATTGGTGACCCTCTTGAGATTAAAAATGATGTAGGTGCAATTAATAGCTTAAGTCAATTACAATCTGATCTTGATTTTGTGGAAAAGGCAAAATCAGAGGGTGGAAATATTGAAATTGGTGGAAATAGAATTCTTAAATCAAGTGGAGGTTTTTATATGGAACCTACAATTATATCTTCTGTGAAACAAGATACCGAAGTTTTTCAAAATGAAGTTTTTGGACCAATATTGACTGTTACAGCTTTTTCAAACGAAGATGAAGCTATTAAACTAGCTAATGGAACTGATTTCGGACTAGCATCTGGTATTTGGACTTCAAACTTATCTAGAGCACATAAAATGGTTAAAAAAATAAAAGCAGGGACTGTTTTTGTTAATACATACGGTGGTTCAGATAATACTATTCCACTAACTGGTGTTAAACAATCTGGAAATGGATCTGATAAATCACTACATGCATTAGATAAATTCACTGATCTTAAGTCTGTATGGATGAAGTTATAGAACAAATTTTTATCGAGGTATTTTATGAAACATGAGAATTTTTTAAGAGAAAATAATGCCAGACATTTTTGGCATCCTATGGCCCATCCTGCAGAAATGCTAGATACACCACCAATGATTATTACAAAAGCTGAAAATGTTGAAGTTCACAATGTTGACGGTCAAGTTATGCTCGATGCAGTAGGTGGATTATGGAATGTTAATTTGGGATATAGTTGTGAACCAATAAAAAAAGCTATTCATGATCAGCTAAACTTAATGCCTTATTGCAATACTTTTAGAGGTATCACTAATGATAAGGCTATCGAGTTGTCTTATAAACTTAAGGAATGGTTCTATTCTGACGGCATGGAAAAAGTTTTCTTTACACAAGGTGGATCTGACTCAATTGATACAGCCATGCGTTTGGTGAGACAATACTGGAAAGTTAAAGGGAAAATCGACAAAATAAAATTTATTTCTTTAAGTAAAGGTTATCATGGGACGCATTATGGAGGCGCATCTCTTTGTGGTGATCCAAGGTTTCGAAGAAATTATGAACCAGGTGTCCCTGGAGTGTTTCATATTCCAGCTCCTTATACATATAGAAACCCTTTCAATGAAGTTAATCCAGAAGAACTTACTAAAAAATGCATGCAAAGTCTTGAGGCTATAATAGCTAGCCAAGGATCTGATACTATAGCAGCCTTTGTTATGGAACCTATTATAGGTTCTGGTGGAGTAATAGTGCCTCATGAAAGCTTTATGAAAAAAGTAAGGAAGATCTGTGATGAAAATGAAATATTACTAATTGCAGATGAAGTCATATGTGCTTTTGGACGAACTGGTGAATGGACAGGGTCAAGGTTATGGAATGTAAAACCAGATATAATGACTATTGCTAAAGCTCTAACAGGTGGGTATTTTCCAATGGGTGCTACATTAATGTCATCTGAAATTTCAGAAACAATTGAAAAAAATAAAAATGCACTAGGAATGCTGGGGCATGGATATACAAACTCAGGGAATCCTGTTGGTGCTGCTGCAGCTCTCGCTGCACTTGATGAGACTAATAAGCTCAATTTAGCCTCTAATGCTAAAGCTAGAGGAGCTGAGCTAAATCTTGGTTTAAATAAACTAAAAAGTAAACACCGAATTATTGGAGATGTTAGAGGTAAGGGTCTAATGGCTGCTGTAGAGTTAGTAGAAGACCCTGAAACAAAAAAGCCTGCATCAAAAGATGTGGTTTCTAAAATTTATAAAACGATATGCGATGAAGGAGTTTTGGTAAGAGCTTCTGGAAATAATTTTATTATTTCACCATCATTAATTATTACTAAAGATCATGTTAATAAAATAGTCACAGCAATTGATAAAGGCTTTTCAATTATTTAGTTAAATAACTTATTTAACTTTTTGCCAAAACATGATCTGCGCCTTTCTCAGCTATCATTATTACACTTGCATTTGTATTTCCTCGGATAATTTTAGGCATTATTGATGCATCAATAACTCTTAAATTTCTGACTTTTTTAACTGTTAGGTCTGAATTTAAGATTCCATTATCACCCATAGCGCAAGTTCCTGAAGCATGATAGCCTAAAAAGCTATTATTTTTTACAAATTCCTCTATATCGTTATCATTTAATTCCTTAATTGGATTTTTTAAAATATATTTAGAAATTGGCTTTGATGACATTATGTTTGACAGCTTTTTTAGAGCTTTAACCATGTTGGTGTAATCATTTTTGCTATCCCATAATGAATGTTTAATTATGGGCTGTTGCATTGGGTCCTTTGAGCTTATAGATACTGACCCCCTTGATTCTGGGTTAAGAATACATGTTCCAGTCAGGATTGCCGGATATTTAGGTAAATCAAATTTGGATAAAGGTGAATAATGATATGAGAAAGGAGAAAAATGTATTTGAGCGTTTGGTCGGTCAAGAATCTTGTTAGTATTAAAAAATGCACAGCAAGTAGCCGCAGGCGTACTTATTGGACCTACACCATGAAACAACCAATCAAAACCATGTTTTATCATTTTAGTAATATTAAATTCTGTATTAAAGGTTGATATATTAACTGGGTACTCACAGTAAACGCCTGGATGATCCTGAAGATTTTCTCCTACAGCTTTACTATTAATCTTAACTTTAATACCATTTTTTTTCAAAAGAGAAGCATTTCCAATTCCTGATCTTTGCAAAATAAGTGGACTTCCAATAGATCCAGCAGATACAAGAACTTCTCCCTTAGAGTAATAATTTTCAAATTTATTTTTGTTAATTATATTTACACCAATTACTTTACTATCTTCAAAAATTAATTTGTTTACTAAGACACCTGAGATTATTTTTAAATTATGTCTTCTGAGTATCGGCTTCAAAAAAGCAGATGATGTGTTTAGCCTTAATCCTTTTTTTTGAAAAGCTTGAACTTTCCCTGCACCAGTTTGTGTTTGAGCATTAAAATCATTATTTTTTGGTAATCCATAATTAATCGAAGCATCAATGAAAGCTTCATTAAGTTCATGATTTGATTTCAAATTTGATATATATAGTGGACCATTTTTAGAATGGAAATATGAGCTTCCTTTTTCATTATTTTCTGACTTTAAAAAAAACTTTAAAACATCTTCATAATTCCATCCTTTTACTCCAAAATGTTTCCATTCATTAAAATCTTCCTTTTGTCCTCTTATATAAATCATACCATTTAAAGAGCTTCCACCTCCCCAGACTTTACCAGCAGGCCAAATAGGACTTATATTTTTTCTAGTTGGATCTGGTTGTGCTTGATAACACCAATCAAACTCTTTTTTACCGAAAACATATGGTTGAAGAGCTGGAACTTTTATTTTTATTGATTTATCTGAATATCCAGCCTCCAATAAAAGAACTTTATTTTTTTTTGAGGAAGATAATCTATTTGCTAAAACACAACCTGCAGTTCCAGCACCCAAAATAATGTAATCCCATTCATCTTTTTCTAATGACATTAAATCTTAGTAAATTAAATTTTAAAATGATTATGAATAAGATAGTATAGTAACAATTTGAAAAATAGTAATAGTAAATGAAATGATTAGAAATATAAATTCTGTTCTTCATGATAATAAAAAATTAAAGTTTGCATCAGTTTGTTTTGTTGACCCTCTTGGTCAGCTAAGAAGCAAATTAGTAAATATAAATAAAATTAAAAGTTCAATTGAAAAAGATGGCTCTGGATTTACTATTGCACTCCCATCTTTAGCTTTAGGATACTGTGATACTCAAATTGAAATACCAGGTTTTTCATCTAGTAAAGATAGTTTTGGAGATGTCCCAGCAAAAATTGATCTTGGTAGTTTCAGAGTTTCACCTTGGGAGGATGAAAGCCAAAATCTAATGTGTTTTCTTGAACTAGAAAGTGATTACTCAAATTTTTGTTGTAGGAGTATTTTAAAAAAAATTTTAAAATTGAGTAAAAATAAAAAAATGTTCCCTCGTTTTGGAGTTGAACTGGAGTTCACTCTTCTAGATGAAGGTTTAAACTCAGTAAGTGAAAAGAATTATAATAACTTACAAACCTCCACCAAAGAAAGTTCTTACAACCTTTTACATAGGCAAACTGCTCAGAATGAACTTTATAATGACTTTGTAACTAATTCAGAAAAAATGAATATAGAAATAGAGGCTTGGCATGAAGAAATGGGACCAGGTTTTATGGAGGTTGCTTTATCTTCAGGTAAAAGTATCAAATCAGCTGATGATACTATTTTAATTAAACATCTGATAAAACAAACAGCATTACGCCATGGAAAACTAGCTACTTTTATGGCTAGGTGGAGTAATTCAACTGATGGACAAAGCGGGCACATTCATATTTCTATGGAAAATGATAAAAAAGAAAATATCTTTGTAAAAGATTTAAAAAATCTAGATTTATTTATAAAAGGACTTCAAAAATTTGCGCCAGAATTAATGCTTTTATTCGCACCTAATGCAAACTCTTACAAAAGGTATCAACCTGAAATATTTACACCTATGAAAAATAATTGGGGTTGGGATAATAGAAAAGTTGCATTTAGGGCTATAAAAGGAATGAACTCAAGGGTTGAGAACCGAATTCCTGGCGCGGATGCGAACCCATATTTAAGCATTGCAGCAACTATTATTAGTGGACTGGAAGGCTTCGATAATGAAAGTTTAATTAAAAATCTAACAATTGTTAATTTACCAAAAAATATAACAGAATCTTTTAAAAAACTAAATAACTCAAGCATAGCAAAAAAATATTTTTCTACTGAATTCATTAAATTTTTTAGTGAATTTAGGTACAAAGAACACTTAGTCGAGAATATACAAGTAACTGACATCGAAAAAAAGCGCTTGATAGAATTTTCATAAATCATAATATTAACAGCAATCATATAAATATAAAATTTACATTTCTAAAATTAAGGATCTAAATTGAGCATTAAAAACATACTTTTTATAATGACTGACCAACTACGATGGGACTATCTTTCTTGTAATGGTCATCCATCGCTCAAAACACCAAATATTGATAAGCTTGCTAAAAGTGGAGTTAATTTCAAAAATGCATTTGTTCAGTCCCCAATGTGTGGCCCTTCAAGAGCATGTTTTTATACCGGAAGAACAATTTTTAGTAATGGAGTTACTTGGAATAGAGTTCCATTGCCAATAGGTGAACTAACAATAGACGACTATCTAAAACCTAAAGGCATTCGAACTGCAGTAGTAGGTAAAACCCATATGGAAGCTGATGTTGAAGGTATGCATCGATTGGGGTTAAACAAAGGAACCGAAATTGGAATGATCATATCAGAACCTGGATTTGAACCATATGAAAAAGATGATGGTCTTCACCCTACTCCTGGTTATCTTCATAAGAATGAAGCTTTGAATTATAATAAATGGCTAAATAGTCTTGGTTATGAGGGTGTAAACCCTTGGAATGATTATGCAAATTCTGCTGAAGGTGCTAACGGAGAACTTTTATCTGGGTGGAGTTTGAGAAACTCTGACTTACCAGCAAGAATTAAAGAAGAGCATTCTGAAACTCCATATATGACTATGCGTGCAAAAGAATTTATTAAAGAAACTGGAGATAAACCATGGTGCCTCCACTTATCTTTTATTAAGCCACACTGGCCATATATGGCGCCAGCACCTTACCATAATATGTACGGCAAAGAGAGTTTTATTCCAGTTTCAAGAAATAACTCTGAAAAAGAAAACCCAAATCCAGTTTTCAAAATGTTTATGGAGGAACAAGTTGGTTTAACATTTTCGCAACAAGGAACAAGAGAAACTGTACTTCCTGGTTACATGGGACTAATTACACAAATTGATGACCATTTAGGAGACCTTTTTGATTTTTTAGAGAAAGAAGGGAAAAAGGATGAAACAATGATAGTTTTTACTTCTGATCATGGTGATTATTTAGGAGACCATTGGATGGGTGAAAAAGAATTATTCCATGACGTATCTGTAAAAATCCCTTTAATAATATTTGACCCAAGAAAAGAAGCTGACCAATCAAGAGGAACTGAATGCAATGAGCTCGTTGAAGCTATTGACTTACTTCCAACTTTTATAGAGGCAAATGATTTGAAAGTTCCAAATGCGAGGCTTGAGGGCAAATCACTCATGCCTATAATTAATAATAGTCAAACAAAGCCATTAAGGGATTATGTTTTCTCTGAATTTGATTATGGAATTTATCAAGTAAGGGAGAAATTAAAAGTTAATATCAATGATGCTAAAATATTTATGATCAGAGATAAAAATTGGAAATTTGTTTATTATAAGGGATTTGATCCACAATTATTTGATTTGCAAAATGACCCAGAAGAATTTCTTGATTTAGGTAAAAGTCAAAAACATAAAGGTATTATTGAAGGCATGAAAGAAAAATTATTTCAAAGACTAATTAATAGAAGAAATAGAATTTCTATAAGTGATGAGGCATACTCAATAATGAGAGATGATGAAAATGAAAAGGGTATAATAATTGGTGAATGGTGATAAAGTCTAAATTTTAGACCACAACTATAGTTTGTTTAATATTATTTTTAAAAATTTATTATGGAAATTAAATTTTCTGAAAACCAAAAATTTTTATGCTCAGATAAGGAAAAAATATTTGAAGTAAAAACTTCATCTCAACAATTTGTAAGCAAGATACCAAAAGAAAGAAAATTTAAAGTTGAAAATTTATTCGAATTTAAACGCATTACAGGCGACTTAACTCTTTCTATTATTTTTTTATTTTTTGTGGGATTTTTATTAGTTCATTTTAATTCTGAAAGTGGTTGGAATGGAAGGGACCTTGATCAAAAAAGAGTAGGTAAAATTCTTAAACAACAGTGGGTAGGGCCATTAATGTGTATGGCTATTCTTATACCAGCAACTTTTTTTAATATATTAGAAGCGTTCAAAGCCTATAAAAAATCTAAAAGATTACTTATACCAAATAAAACTTTGTATGAGATGATCCAATGGATCAGATCTTTAGAATTTATTTTATATTTTTTGGTTTACACATTTTCAATAAGCATATTAGGTTACCTAATCTCAACATTAATTTTTGCAGTTTTTTTAACCTATAGGCTTGGATATAGAACAAAAAATTGGGTATTAATAAGTTTATTTTCTTCTTTCATAGTTGTATTAATTTTTAGAACTATATTGCAGATTAAAACTCCTATTAATATCTGGCTTTATCAATACTTCCCTGAAAATATTGAAGTCTTTATGAAGATATATTTCTAATGGATGCATTATTTTTAGGACTTTCGAATCTCATTCACATACATGTAATAATTGCAATTTTAGTTGGTGCTATTGGCGGAGTTATTATAGGTGCTATTCCAGGAATAGGACCTGCTATAGCAATTGCTATCCTTCTTCCAGCAACAATATTTCTTGATGATTTGGTAAGTCTAGTATTGCTTTTAGGTATATATGGGTCTGCAATGTATGGAGGTGCAATTCCAGCAATATTAATTAACACACCAGGTACACCAGTAAATGCATTAACCACTTATGATGGCTATTCTATGACTAAAAGTGGTGATGCGCCACGAGCACTATCTTTAGCCTATTCGTCTTCTTTTTTTGGGGGCTGTTTCTCTATTTCTGTAGCTTTGGTTTGTCTTATTGCGTTTGGTCCTTATTTAAGGGATTTTGGAGCTCTCTTTGGACAAAGAGATATTTTTATGGCAGCTGCGTTAGGTTCAGTTTTACTGATACTCGCTCATAGACAGAATATGGCTATTGCTGCAATGTTATTTGCTATTGGATTTTTAATTTCTATGGTTGGAAGACAAACAACAAGAGGCGTAGCCAGATATACCTTTGATATAGAATACTTGGCCTCAGGATTTAACTTAATAGTTGTAATAGTTGGTATTTTTGCTCTTAGCCAAGCTTTAAATTTAATGAATGGGAAAGACACTGACCCACCTGAGACAAAAATTACCAAAGGCTTGTTTAAAGGATTAGCAGAGCTTAAAAAGTATCCAGCTGTTGCATTTATATCTGCTTCGTTTGGAACTGTAATGGGAATTATTCCGGGAGTTGGGGAGTTTGTTGCGCAATTTTTTAGCTATTCAACTGCTAGAAGTTTATCAAAAAATCCTACCAAATTTGGTTATGGCGCACCTGAGGGTTTAATAGCCTGTGAAACATCTAATAATGCAGTTCCTGCAGCTGCAATGATACCATTACTTGCATTAGGAGTTCCTGGAGAGGCTCTAACAGCAATGATGATGATTGTTTTTTTTGATGCTGGAATAAAGCCTGGGCCTGATATTTTTGAGAAAGCACCTGATTTTTTATTTAGTTTATTCATTGCCCTTTTCTTTATAAATATTTTGGTTGTTATTACTCTTTTGTTTACTTCAAAATTTATAGCAAAAATCATTTATATCCCTAATAGGTTTTTAGGGGCATTTATAATGATACTTGCTTTTGTTGGAGTTTTCTCAATAAGAAATAATTTTATGGATTGCGCCTTTGCAGCAGGTTTTGGGTTGTTAGGCTATATTTTAAGAAGGTTAAATTGGCCTCTTGTGCCCATTGTTCTAGGTATGGTTCTAGGATCTATTATGATTGAAAAATTAACAGCAGGTGCTGGTAAGATTAAATTTTGGGTGGATTTAATTAATAGACCTGTGTCAGGTATTCTTGCAGCAACTATTTTCCTTGTAATTTCTATTACTTTCATTTCTAGTATTTATAACTATTACAAAAAAAATATTAGATAAAAGTTTAGGAGGAAATATGAAAAAATTTTTAATTGCTGTGATAACAGCTTTCTCATTTATTTTTTCTGGTGCAGCAAATGCCGATTACCCAAATGGTCCAGTTCAGTTTTTAATTCCTTGGCCTCCAGGTGATTTTGAAGACATTCTTACTAGGATGATAGCTGATGAGTGGAAAAATGAAACAGGAATGCCAGCTTCTGTTGTAAATAGACCTGGTGGTGGTGATGGCCCATTTCCTGGTGCACTGGAGGTCTTAGATGCACCTGCAGATGGTTCAGTTATTGGATCTTTTGTTATAGGAGTTCCATTAGTAGGTCCACTTATTGATATAGGCATTGAAGAGGATAGCTTTGAACCTATTGGTATTTTTCTAACATATCCATTTGTTTTAGCATCATCAGGGGATACGCCTTATAAAAACTTGGCAGAGCTTGCGAGTTACGCAAAGAATAATGATGTTGTATTAGGCCACTTTGGTGCTGGTATTGTTCCAACCAAAGCAACTTTCGCAGCAGCAAAAAAACTTGGTTTTGAATTTGCTGATGAATCTGCATTTGACATGCTTGATTGTAATTCATTATCATCTGGCGATGCTGATGTGATTAACACAACTTTAGCTTTAATAGAGCCATGCTTAAACGAAATCAACGTTTTAGCCAATATTGGAGAAGATAGGATTGGAAAACTTCCTAATGTTGCTACTGTTGCTGAACAAGCTGGAATAAATAACATTGAATTATGGAATGGCCTTTTTGTCAAAAAAGGCACTCCTCAAAATATTAAAGATAAGATTGCTGAAATAGGTAAGAAAGCAATGCTGGGTGATGCCGCTCAAGCTCTAATGAAAGAAACTGGTGCAAGGGTTTATTGGCAGGATGCAGAAGCATCTAGCTCTCGAATTGTAGCTGATGGTAAAAAATTAGCCGAACTTAACGCTATTTTACAATAAATTAAAACATATGGGGCAACGCAAGTTGCCCCTTAAAAAATGAAAAAAATAAATTTAGGCATATTACAAGTCAATCACGATAAAAGTGAAGATATTGGGGATAGATTTCCTGATGACGCACATAGATTTCGAAACCTTTTTGATGAATTGAAAAGTAGGTTTAAATATAGAATTTACATGACAATTGGTGATGAACTTCCAAAGAATATAAATGAACAAGACGCTTATTTAATTACTGGGAGCCCTCTTTCTGTAAGAGATAATCATTCATTTTCAAATAAACTTTATGATTTCATTAGAGACTGCGATAAAAACCAAAAGCCTCTTATTGGTTCATGTTTTGGTCACCAAGCTATAGCAGTAGCTCTAGGTGGCAAAGTTTCTAAATCATCCATTAAATGGAATGTTGGTGTTGAAAAAACTAAATTTGAAAATTTTATGCCTTGGATGAACCCTAAAGATAATCTTAGTTTATATGTATTTCATGAGGATGAAGTATCTGTAATGCCAGATGATTGTACGCTTTTGGGATCGACACAGAACTGTCCAATATCAAGTTTCTCAAAAGGGAATCATATATTTACAACTCAATCTCACCCTGAATTCGATTTTACTTTTATGAAAACAATTGTTGAAAAGTATAAAGAAATGTTAGGAACTCAAATTTTTGACAGGGCTACAAAATCTCTTTCCACTAATGTGGATGGGAATAAATTTTCAATATGGTGCGAAAATTTTATAAAACATAATCTCAATTCTAAACTTGGTGTATAAAGATGAAAGATAATGGATTTTTAGATTTAAGTGACCATGATAGCTTTTCTAGTGGTGTACCGCATTTAACTTTTAAGAGGATTAGAAATGAAGATCCTATTTATTGGACTAATGAGAAAAACGGTAGAGGCTTTTGGTCAATAACTAAACATTCTGATATTTTGAAAATAAATAGAGATAATAAAATTTTTAGTTCAGCTAAGGGGATTAGGATAGAAGATCAGAGTGAAGAAGAATATTTAGCAAGAAGAACATTTCAAGAAACTGACCCTCCTGAGCATAGGATCACAAGGATGATGCTTGCGCCAGCATTCTCACAAAAAGCAATATCAAACTATGAGGGTATGATAAGAGACTTAGCTAGTGAAATAATTCAAGAAGCTTTAAAAAATACAGAATTTGATATAGTTGAAAAAATTGCTAAGCAACTACCTATGATGATGCTTGGAAGAATATTAGGACTTCCAGATAGTGATTTGGAATGGTTAGTAGTTAAAGGTGATGCATTAATCGGTAATTCAGACCCTGAATTCACTAATCATATTGTAGATAAACTCGAGAGTGATCAATATCGTTTAATGCCGTTCAGATCACCTGCAGCACTAGAATTATATGATTATGCTGACAAGATATTAAACCATGATATCAAAATTGATAAAAATGGCGTTCTTTCTAAAGTTTTAAATTCAAACTCAAAAGAAAGTTTTATGAAGCCTCATGAGTTTAAAAATTTCTTTTGTCTACTTATAGCTGCTGGTAACGATACAACCAGATACAGTATTGCAATGGCACTTTACCAACTTTCTCTTAATAATAGTTTAATACGAGAGTTGAAAACCAATAAATATTGGGGCACGTGTGCAGATGAATTTATTAGGTTAGCATCTCCTACTATGTACTTTAGACGCACAGCGACCTGTAACATAACCTTTGAAGGAAAAAAAATAAATAAAGATGATAAAGTAATACTATGGTTTGTGTCTGGTAACCGTGATGAAAAAGTATTCCAAAGTCCACATACTCCGATAATTTCTAGATCACCAAACCCTCATATTTCTTTCGGGCAAGGTGGAGTGCATTTTTGCTTAGGGATATGGTTGGCTAGAATGGAAGTTAGGATACTTTTAGAAGAATTAATTAAAAATATTGATTCTATAAAACCAATTTCTGAACCCACATGGACTAGGTCAAACTTCATTTGTGGTGTTAAGAGTCTTAAAGTTAGAGTGAATTAAAATATAGTTTGAAATTTTCTTTATTGACACTTGGGTATTAATAATAACAAATTACCTATCAAACTACTTAAATAGTAAAAAAAATGGCAATAGAATGACTAGAACAAGAGCTTTATTTTGTGATTTCTTAGGTCTACCTAAAGGAAAGTATATTCCTTCTGATTTAGCCAAAAGTGGTGATATTGGATTTGCAGCATGTGCATTATCTGTCTCATTTGATAGGGATTTATTAAATATACCTGGAACTGGACTTTTCGATGGAATTCCTGATATGAAACTTTCCTTAAGTAAAGATCGATATAAGTCATGGCAAGAAAATACTGAAATAGCATTAGGAGATTTAAAATTTGATGGTCAAGATTATGAGTTATGTTCAAGATCTAACTTAAAGAGAATAATAAAGGAATATAACAAAATTGATCTTAACCCAATGGTTGGGCTTGAGTTTGAGGCTTATGTCTTTGAACAGGATCAAGATGGTATTTGGATGCCCTATAATACTCCAGGTGCATTTGTTTATGGAACTGGGCCTTCAAATGACCCAAAAAACTTAATGGGAAAAATTTGGGAACAAGCTACTGAAATGGATTTGCCAGTTGAAAGTATCAATGGCGAATATGATAATGGACAATTTGAATTAACACTAGGCTTTGATGAAGCATTAAAGGCATGTGACAATGCTTTTCTATTCAAAACTATGGCTAAAGAAATAGCTATGCAAGAAGGTTTGATGTTATCCTTTATGCCCAAACCAATTCCTGAAAGAGGTGGTTCAGGATTACATGTGAATTTCAGTTTTTTAGATAAAAGTAAAATAAATGTAATAGAAAATAATGGAAAACTGTCTGAAACTGCTAATAATTGTATTAGTGGATTATTACAACATCACGAAGGATTGTCAGCTTTACTTGCTTCAACAGTTAACAGTTATGATAGATTACAACCAGCATCAATGGCAGGATATTGGGCAAATTGGGCCGGTGATCATAGAATGGTTTCAATCAGAACTTCAACATCTTCATCTAATTCAGCGAGGATTGAGCATAGAACTGCAGATGGTGCAGGAAACCCCTACATAGTAACTTCTTCAGTTCTCACAGCTAGTTTACTCGGTATCAAAAATAAATATAAATTGCCGAAAGCTGAAGACTTAGATGGTATGGAAAATGTTAGAGCAACAAAACATGTTCCGTCTAGCCTTTCAAAAGCTTTAAATGCTCTTGAAAATGATAATGTTCTTAAGTCAGAAATAGGTGAGAAGTTTTGTAATGCTTTTATAGAAATTAAAAAGGATGAGGCTACTCGACTCCAAGATAAAAATATTGACGAGATTAGAGAATACTATTTAC
>Ga0209036_1000699_pt1 | contig 14381 bp, 14 predicted proteins | sample MarorgKNORR_S2LV_3_FD_188222 | JGI IMG/M metagenome (GOLD analysis project Ga0209036, IMG submission 188222) | Marine microbial communities from the Southern Atlantic Ocean, analyzing organic carbon cycling - DCM_A/KNORR_S2/LV (SPAdes) (version 2) | ecosystem: Environmental > Aquatic > Marine >... | reverse complement strand
TCTGTTGGGGCTTGGCCATTGGCTTTCGACATGTTCCCGGGGAGAACAAGTAGTGTTTGAATGCTTCACTTCCAGGCTTTGATATGGTGCGCCCGCCGGGATTTGAACCCGGGACATGAGGTTGGAAACCTCAGGTGATAACCCCTTCACTACAGGCGCGTTATGTGTCCGAGGATATGCCCTTTCTAAACTAGTTCGGTTACATCCGTTCAAATGTTATTACCATATCCGAGGTTTATGCTTGTACGCCAAAGAGTTGGAATTCTATTGATGATTCTATTTTTACCCATTAATGGGCCATTACTAAGAATCGGCATTCAAGAAATAATGAATAAACCAGTTCCAATTGGAGAATTCTATTTCTTTGCTCTCTGTGTAATTTTATTCTTATTAGGTGGAGTAATGACTTTCACACCCAAATTAAAATCTCCCTTTTAGGAATAGAGAATTTGTGGCCAATTATAATGAATATTTTCTACAATATCATTAATTTCTTCTTCTGAATATCCGGATTCACCTAATTTTTCTATTAATTGATTAGTTCTTTTTGGTATTGTTTTCGGGCCAAGAACTGCCCCAGGACGATTTTTATCATCTAGATAGTCTGTTTCCATTCCCCAGTATGAATTGCAATTAGGTAAACTTTCTACTATCTTAGAAATACTATCTTTACCTACACTAACTGTTACACTCAAACCATGAGTAAACTCTGAATCAATATTAGCAGGAGCATAATGTCTGATTGCGAAATGCCTAGGCAAACTAGCCATATCGCATAATTTTGCTAAATCAGAATATGTTTTCTCGCCGTCATCTTCCACGTGAAGTTGTATACTGATTTTGGCTTCTGCTGCTAATTTCATGATTTCTAATAATAAATCATTAGCAGCATCCCATATTTCCAAACTCACAGGGTAATGTGGACGCCCAACTTCTCCGAGACAAACTGCTTCTCCTGAAGAAATATATTTTATGGCTAATTTTACTGCTTGTAGATGTAAAGATGTAGATTCTTGTAAACCTATAGTATGTACTTGTTTCTCCCAAGATACAGGATGAGGCCCTAGAATTACCGAGACTTTTATACCAAACTTTTCTCTAATTTCTCTTGCCATATCGATAGTATCATCATATGCTAATCGATAATCAGATATTGTCGAAGGTAAATCAGAAAAATTTGGTTTATGTACTAGATTGATTGCTGTACCACCGGAATTAATAAACTCAGAAATCGCGCTAAAATATCTATTATTACGGTCTAAATGCATATGTTGGTCTAATATTGGCCCTTCCCATCGGCCTTGGTTAAACATATTCTCACGCCAAGGCGCCCTCATCGTCTAATTGTGACGACCAATGTCTAATGGCCATCTCAGCAATCCTTTTCGAGGTCTGTTTCAAGACTATTCCGTGACCATTATTGAATAATAGGATACTACATTTATGCCTATCAGCATTAATCCTAAGGGCGCCAATCCTGGAATCAAAATTAATCTCTGAAAAGCGATCTGCTGCTAAATCCATTAATACTGCCCTACCTATAGAAAAGCGAATTATCATTTCACCTGACTCAACTAATAACCATTCATCTGACATTCCAAGACTTAGTAATAATTCTTGTACTGCTAAACGTGCTACTTCGCTTCTTGAAATACCATGAACTAATACAGAACCCTCCGGTTCAATTACTAAAGTCGCATGAGGATTTTCATGAATAATTACAACGAACTCTCCTGACTTAACACCTCTACCTATACTAACCGCTTCTTCATGCTTAATTGGTTCAGAAGGAGTGAAACGAAAGGTCTGTGTTTCGACATCAAGATTAATTTTGGTTTCATCCATAATCATTCCTCCGGAGTTATCTCCTCAACATTCGTACATGAACTAATCGCTTTTCTTATTGAAGGTAACCATGCTTGATGGATAGGTATCATTAAAGTTAATTCATCGGATATCGAATTGCTATTATCACGATTTCTAAGATCAGCTAAAGCACCTCTGATTCTAGAGACAAATCTCTCGTCTCTAAGGTTTTGTAGTTCCTCAGAAATACCTCGCTGCTCTTCTATCCACCAAGTCAAACAGGAGGCTGAAGCAGCCCCTAAATCTGCATTTACTAACTTAGAACTTGCAACAGATTTAATTGCATTCTTTCTTATTTTTTTCCATCTCCTACCAGTTGTCAATGTGAGAATTAAATTTGAATAAGTAACCTGTTGGTCTGCACTTTTTATCTGCCAATCAACCCAATTTTCATCTTCAAGGTTGGGTTCAATTGCATAAATAGGTAATCCTCCTCTTGTATTCTTAGCATGTAAAAGTAAGCGTAATTGTTCAGGATCTGGGATGACGGGTCCATCTAATTCTAATTCATTCAAATCAGTCATTAAGCGCCCTAAGACAGTACCTGATGCAATGGCAGAGTCCCTGTGCACTCCTGGACTTTCTTTCTCTTGTTTATCTTCCATTATCCATGACTGAAGATCCATTGATGAAGTTAAAAATGCTACACCGTGAAAATTAGAATGAGATCTTAACTTAACCGGCATTCGAATACAAGGAATATGGGGCCAAAAAATGATTTTTCCACCGTCTGGGTCATTAAAAAGAAACTCCTCCCAAACTAAGGCTGGCATGTCCATATCCTCCCCGAAACGGTACTTAGGATTGAATACAACGGTCTGAAAACGTCTCTAAATTGATAAAATAATATGATGGGTTCAAGTTTGATGAGGATTTGAGAGGGACGATAGAGATGAACGAGGCCTATTCAACAGACCCTGTAATACAACTAAATGAAGTGTTCCCGGGAGACACAAATGCGCTAGATACATTATTCGGAGGAAGATTGATGTCAATTATGGATACTACTGCCGGAATGGCGGCATCCAAATTTGCCCATAGAAACTTTGTAACTATATCTGTTGATGCATTGAAATTTAGAAGACCTGCGTATCAAGGAGATGTCATTAGAACTACTGCAAAAGTTGTCTGGACATCTCCTAGAACTGCTGGAATTCATGTAATCTCATGTAGATTGTCAAGATCTGAATGGGTGGGAGAAGAGATATGTTCAGGGTTCTTCTTTATGGTTGCAATTGATAGAGATATGAAAGCAATAAATATACCACAATTTGAACCTAAAACTAATGAAGAGAAAGAAATGTGGAACTCTGCACAAAAAGCTAGAGATGCTATGAGTTAATCAATTTACTAATTCAATTCACCGTTCCTTTCAACAAGGGAAGACTCTTCGGATAATTATGCCTGTACTCAATGTCGCCTTTGTTGGTTCAGAATCCTTAGCAAGAAAGATTGCTAAAAAAGGAGATGTACGAGATATTGAATCTTATGTCCATAAAGAAGAAAAAAATGGAGAAATGAGAATTATTTCATTGCTAAGGCCTCTGAAACACCCTGAAAAAATAAGGCCATTACTTTCAGTTTTGAATGTTGCAAAAATAGGGATTATTGAAATATCTAAGGTAGATTCTGCATTGGGAGAAATATGTGTATCATTTGGATGCGCAAATGTCAAACAAGGATTAGTAATTATAAATGCTGAAGATGGAGAATGGGTAGATCCTGATCAAGTGAGAATTATTCTAGAACAATCTGGACTGAAGAACTGGGAATTACTAGAGCAGTTACCTGATGAACACAGTATTCGAGAGAAGTTATATTCTTTCATGGACAGTATTGAACATGGAGACTCCTCACTAATCCTTCCTGTTGACCAGTTTTTTAATGTAAAGGGAGTTGGATTAGTAGCAATAGGTTACGTACAATCCGGCTCCGTATCAAAACATGATTCCATCCAAGTACTTCCTGCAGATGAAAATGGGATCGTTCGTAGTTTACAAGTAATGGATGATGATGTCGACACCGCCGTCTCTGGCGATAGGGTTGGTTTAGCAATAAGAAATCTAAGAGAAGAAGCTCTTCATAGAGGTTGTATGATTGTCCATACTGATTCAAATGTATTGGATAAAAATATGTCATCCACATTTACTCTTAGCAAAGCACCATTTCAAAAAAGAGTTCTGCAGGTTGGTGACGTGATACATGCTGCTGTAGACATGCAATTTATCGTAGGTAGAATAAAAAATGTTGAAGATTCGAAATTAACTGTCGATTGGGAAGTTCCTCTATGGACAAGAAAAAATTACAGTCCTCGTATTATCATTACTCAACTAGATGCGGGGCCTATGAGAATAATCGGCACTACTGTTTTTCAATAAAACGGCATGTTAAAAAAACCTCAATAAGTAACATGATTTTATGGTCAACAAACCGAGTTATTATATCGTTAATGAGTAACTCGCGGGCTGGATGCACACGTTCGGGCGTAATGCCCGACCGGATGAGGGAGAGTCGGCAACGTTCGGCAACCTCTCTTTGGTTGGGGTAAGGGGTAAGTTCAGGATTGAGATAACCCAGCGTCAGCTAATACTTTCTAATGATGTAAGGAAAGGGATAAAATTAGATTTAGCATCTATCTCAAGAACAAGAAGCATAGATATTCCAACAATTCCTAGTGGTATAATTATCTGGGGCTCAGCTGCATGCTATCTAGGAGCTACAATACTGATACCTCCTTTGGGTTATGCTGTTTCTCTTTTGGGTGGACTTTCAGTTATATCTCACTTTATTTTCAAAACGCCCGCACTAGTGATTGAAACTAATATTGGAGATAGGCATGTTATCCAATCAAGATTAAACGATCAAGAAGTATTATTGAAAGTCCACATGATGATTGAAAAGGTTAGCAATGGTCAATCCGTTAGAGATGCAAAAAATAGTATGGAAAGGGAGTTTAGTTATCAGAATAAAGAAAATGTAATTCCTAAAGCACTCTTGAATGCTCCAGTAATCGATGAATTAGTTCCTGAGATTAGAGAGGAAATACAAGCAGTTGGTAGTTTTGATAGTCTGGATGAAATGATGTTCCAAGATAATATGGAAGAGCCTGATATGCAAATCTTTGGTAGTCAAGAATTAGTTATTGATAGTCAATTTACTAAAACCATGATGCCTGAAATAACACATAATGAAGTAGATGAAAGGTCTTCTGCCTATCAACAAACTTGGGGCAGAAATGAACCAGAATGGTATAATGAAAAGAAACCTATTAGTCGCTTGGAATCATCTTTAGAAGATGCTACTGAAACAATGGAAACTGATATATTTGGTTTTAGTTTTGGAACAGGGGGGCTATTTGATTCAGAACCTCCTAAATCATCATCTAATGAACCGATAGAATATTCATCTCCAGAGAAAACTATCGCACCTGAGCAATATATTACTAATCATCAACGAAATAGTGAACCTGTAGAATCAATATTCGGTTCAGAATATCCGATAGGGGAAGTCAACACAAAAAGAAGTATTTCTAGTGCTGAGATGATTAGAGTAGCCAATGGATTAAATCGTAGCCCAACAAGTAGCTACTCAAATTCAACGCCGTTACCGGAACCTACTGATGAGGCAGTTAGAGTCGAATGTAAGCCAGGTTTAGTAAAGAGAGCTAAAGCACAACAATCATTGCATAGAAAAGCAGAAATTATTGCATCCTTACCTGTGCCCACAGATTTAGGTGAATATCCAGGATTATCTAGAATGGCTAGTTCTTATGGGGAAGGAAGACTATCCGTAAGGAAACAGCTCCCAGCTAATAGAAAAAGAATTGGGTTGATTGAAAGGTTACTAGTTCCGAGATATCGCAGCTATGAAAGAAGAGAATTGGATTATTCGACTGAGTATGGGGACCCTGATGGAATTGAAGTTAATTCAGGAGCTAGATTCCAATCGAAACAACATCTTAGAATTAGAAGTGACCAAGAACATCAAGCCGATATAAATAATAGGATTAGAAGAATTAATACTACTGAACCATCATCAGCAAAAGATGCATTGGAAAAAGTAGTCAGCAGAGTTTCGAGAGGAGAGGAACATAGTCCTACTGAATTATCTAGTACTCAGCCACTTCTAAGATTTAATCAAATGCGTAGAACATCTAGCAGTAATGATAAAGGGCACTTGAAGGGGATTAAAAGGCTAAATTAAGTTAATCCTACTATCCTTCTGTATCTATCTACTCGAGCGTGATATTGTCCACGTTCTAACTTTGAGATACTTGAGCAGCCTAATCCACCCAAAGTAAATGATGCGGTTACAGTAGCATGAACTAGTGCATTACGGATGACTTCAATATCATTTAGCGCTGCATCTCTACCGGAAATATTTGCCAAAAACGCTCCTGCAAATGAATCTCCACATCCAGTCGGATCAACTACATTACTTATTGGATATGCTGGTAAGGCAATTAATCCAAATGGAAATTTACCGATTACTCCGCCACTTCCTCTTTTTACGATTACACATCTAGGCCCCGGGCCAGCATTCTCTCCACCAAATAATGCAGCTCCTGACTGTATTGAACTAATGGCACGAGGAAGTACTTCATCATTAGCAATAGCACAAACCTCTTCCTCATTCAGTATGGCTATATCCACCTTACGAAGTGCTTCAGACAGTTTGACTTTTTCAGTATTAATCCATAACATAAAACTATCTAAAGCAGTAATTACTGCACTTGGGCATTGATCAAGGACCGAAACTTGGGTTGCAGGGTGTGTATTGGCACAGAATAAAATCTCAGGTGTTGTCCAAGAGTTCGGAACCTCAGGATTGAAATTTTCTAAGACATTGACATCTGTGGAAATTGTTTCAGCATCTTCCATAGAGCCCAGATATCTACCAGACCAACGGAATGTATCACCGTTTCTCAATTCAACACCAGCTAAATTTAGGCCTACTGATTCTAATCTTAATTGATCTGAGGGGGAGAAATCACTGCCCACAGCACTGACAATTCCAATATTTGGGTTATTAGAAATATCATCAGATCTGTGAAAAGCAGCAGATAAACCAGCATAAGTCGCTGCACCACCTAAAAGACCTGAACCTTCGGCTTGAGGAGTAGAAATATCATCATAACCTATACTGCCAACGATCACTATATCCAAAATCTAGCCTCCCGAAAGTAAGTCTGGGTGTTCTTCGAGATAATGAATAGTAATATTTCTTTTACGGAAATCATTTTCAGATAGAATTGCTAAGTGTAAGGGTATCAAAGTATCAACACCTAACAATTTTATTTCACGTAAAGCAGCATTTAATTTCGAGATAGACTCATCCCTTGTTGGGGCCCAAACAATTAATTTTGCAAGTAGACTATCGAACGACGCAGGCATATCATATCCTGTATGAGCATGAGTGTCAATTCTCACACCTGGACCGCCCGGCCAGTGGCATTCCCATAATTTACCAGGCGAAGGAGCCAATGTAACTGGATTTTCAGCATTCAAACGTACTTGAATAGCATGTCCTCTGATTTGAATATCATCTTGAATTAATTTTATTGGTTCTCCTGCTGCAACCCTAATTCCCATTGATACTAGATCAGTCCCCGTAATCATTTCAGTTACTGTATGTTCAACTTGAACTCTAGGGTTAACTTCTAAGAAATAGAAATCACCTCTAGAGTCTCTTAAGAATTCAAACGTAGCTAGACCACAATAACCGACTGCTTTGGCTCCAGCAACAACCTTCTCTCCAATTTTATTTCTAATTTCATCGGATAACCAAGGGCCTTCTTCAAGTATTTTTTGATGTCTTCTTTGTATTGAACAAAATCTCTCTCCAAAATGAATAGCATCTTTACCATCACCGAGTACTTGAAACTCAATATGCTGGGCTCCTTGAATAAACTTTTCCAGAAATACTCTATCGTCTCCAAAAGCAGATAATGCTCGACCCTGGCATAGTTTCATTGCAGATTCAAACTCATCTGCAGATTCTACTACTTGCATCCCAATTCCACCACCACCCGCAGCCGCTTTGATAATTACTGGAAAACCAATTTCAGCAGCAATCAACGAAGCTTCTTCAGGATTAGAAATAGGACCGGGTGAACCTTTCGCAACAGGTAGACCGGCTCTAACCATGGCTTCTCTAGCAGTAATCTTGTCACCTAATAATTTTAGCACATCTGAGCTTGGACCAATGAATACAATTCCTTCTTCCGATAACCTTCTCGCGAAAGTAGGATTTTCTGCAAGGAAGCCATACCCCGGATGTACTGCATCTGCTCCAACATCCTTGGCAGCACTAACTATTGCTTCGATATCTAAATATGATGCCAAAGGATCATCACGAGGAATAAATACTGATTCATCTGCCAATCTTACAGGTGTAGATATACGATCTTCACGACCATAAATCATAACTGCTTCAATGCCTAATGAATGTAATGAACGGATAATTCTCAGAGCTATCTCACCACGATTCGCAATGAGGACCCTCCTAAACATTGTATTATGGCAAACAAAGACACACTATGATTGCATCGGAAAAAGAATATTGATTTCGCTGATTAATATACATCTCTAAGATATCGTTTTTCTTTCTTCATCATTCCATCTTCAACAAATGACTTTGCATCTTCAGGACTCATTTCACCATGCTCAGAACAAATGTCAATCAATGTTTGATGAACATCTTTAGCCATACGCGATTTATCTCCACATACGTAGAAGTATCCTCCACCATCAATCCAGTTCCAGATTTCAGCGCCATTCTTTTTCATTAAATGTTGAACATAAACTTTCTCTGAACCATCACGAGACCATGCAAGATCGTGCTTATCTAATACTCCACGTTCTTTCCAATCATCCATTTCCTCTTTGTAGTAATTTTCTCCCGATTCTGTCCAGTCACCAAAGAATAACCAATTTCTCCCACTGTCTCCATTGATATCTCTTTGCTGTAAAAAGGCTCTAAATGGTGCTATTCCAGTCCCTGGCCCAACCATTATACAATCTACATCTCCATTATCTGGAAGAATAAATGACCTTGTAGGAGACATAAAAACACCTATTGGAGTTTCGCCAACTTCACATCTGTCTGACAAATATCCGGTTGTTAGTCCTGCTTTATTTCTATCATGATAGCTATATCTTACAATTCCAACTGTTAAATGTACAGTACCTGGTTCATGATCAGGACTGCTTGCTATTGAATATAAACGTGGCTTGAGTCTATCCATTCCATCAATAAATTCTTGCGCAGTAAATGAAATATTACTAAAATCTCTGAGGGTATCAATATAATCTCTAGTCCAAATATAATCTTCCATAGCTTTGGAGTCAGAAGTTAATTCATTCCAAAGTTCTTCTGAAGGATCATTTGGAGACATTATCTGAGAATACCCAGAAGGAGTATCATTGATTTCTCCTGAGCCTTCCCAACTAATTACTGAACTACCATCAGATGTTGACACTCTATCTCGACTAACAATTCTAATCTCAATTGAACCGTTATCACTTACTATTTTCGAGCCTAGATTCTCAATCCATTTTTTTGAAACACGATGAACTTCGTATCTCGTAGAGAGGGCTTCTGTTAAACTACAAACTCCAAGATTTGTCTCAACTTCTTCATCACCTGTGAAACCTCCAAGTGCAAGAAGATCTGAAACTATTTCAGGAGGACAAATCGGCATGACTCCCAATGCATCTCCTGCTTTGTATCCAAGACCAGAATCTCCTAAATCAAAAACAATATGCCGTGTTTCTTTTCCAGAACCCTCCCCATTAAGAATATAGTTTTCAGTTAGATAAGAAGTGTATGGATTCTTGGCATTCCACTGTGACTTAATTGGTTTTTCATCAATTATAGTTGTGCCTTTCTCTTCAGGATCTGGAATATTATCATCATTAGTTTCATCAACCACGTCTAATTGAGGAGATTTTTCTATATCTTCAACTTGAGACATTTTCTTGAGTACGGCATCGGACCATTGTTGGGCCAGTTCTTCATAATCAACATCGCAATCGACTCTATCATGAATTCTTGTAGCACCTTTAGATTCAAGCCAATTATCCCATTCTTTCCCTGACTCACAAAATAAATCATATGATGAATCTCCCAAGGCTAGTACAGAAAAATGTAAACCTTCTAAAGATTTTATTGAAACACTATTTGCAGCCTCCCAGAGATCCTCGGCATTATCTGGCTGTTCTCCATCACCCCATGTACTACAACAAATTAGAACTCGAGTTTGACCAACCATTTCATCAATTGTAATCTCATCCATTGCTCTAACTGATGGCTGTAAGTTGTGTTCAATAGCTGCTTTGCCTGTTTGTATAGCAATATCTTCTGAATTACCAGATTGCGAGCCATATAAAATTAGAATTGAACGGGGGTCAGACATGATAAAACCTCAAACTTGTTGAACTGCCCGAGTTGAAACATGTTTATGAATAGATGCTGAAGAAGAGTTGAACTTGTATCATCTTCTAAGCGATTAAGTCAAGTCTTAGGTACGTAGTCGAGAGCCATGATTCGCATCGACTTCTTGGGTACAGGCAACGCCTTTACCCCACCTGGAAGGCTCCATGCATTAACATTAATTGATGAGAAAATTTTGATTGATACCCCTCCAACATTACTCACCCAACTTCAAAGAAAAGGTATGAAAACATCGGAAATAGAACATCTATTATTCACACATTGGCATGCAGATCATACATTCGGATTTCCGTTCTTTATGCTCGAAAGAAAATATATTTCCGACCCGAACGGGAAGAATAATTTGAAAATATATCTCAGACCCGGAGGTAAAGACAAACTTGTAGAATTATGCAATGTAGGATTCCCTGGTAGTTTAGAAAATATTGGAGATATGGCCGATTGGTACGAAGAAGAAAAGTTCGAATTGCCTGAAACAAATTGGAGTTTTGAAAGATTTCCAGTTTGTCATACTCCAGAGACAGATCCTCATGGCTATGAATTAACTCATAATACTGGATTTAAGTTATTGCATTGTGGAGATTCTGGTCCTTGTAAAGAGATTGAAGAAAGGGCTGAAAATTCTAATATTGTAATACTTGAAATGGGAATGCCAGATATAGGGGACTTTCCTTATCATTACACACCGAGTGACGTAATCGAATTCTCAAAAAAATTTCCTAAAAGCTTGATTTTAGTGACACATAATTTTGCTAGTTCAAAAAATATCTCAAAAGGATTTAAGATTCCTGAACTACCAAAAGAAGTTTTTCAGTTAGAAGATGGAGATGCAATCGAAATCAATCAAAATGGTGAAATCAAGATAATTAATAATAGTTGATTAAATGTTAATTTCTGAAGAAATTGAAAACCACGAGTTAATTCATTTAATAATGAGTTTAAAGAAGAAATCTAACCCTCACATCAATTTAGTTTGGAATCACTTATTACCTCTAAGCGTCTCGTCAAGAATCCCCATTGTCGAGCGACCTCTCTGAGTGTCTCAATAGTACATTGGAGAATGTGCAGAACAATGGTGAGAATAAATGGACGGGAATATTTTTGAGAAAATACTCGGACAAGATTCATTATTTATCGACCGAAAAGCGTTTGAACATGCGTTTGAACCAAGTAACCTCCCACATAGGGAACAAGAAGTCGACGCTCTAGTAAGAAATTTAGTTGATGCGTTAAATGGCCATATACCATCAAATATGTTGCTTTATGGCGTTCCTGGTTCTGGAAAAACTGTAGTTACAAGATTCGTACTTGGTCAATTACTTGAGAAAGGACAAGAAATGGGGCACCCAGTTCAAACATACGAAATAAATTGTAGAAATGTTGATACAAAATATAGAGTAGTACAAACACTAGCTAGTCAATTAAAGCAGAGAGGAGACTATCCTATTCCATTTACTGGGTGGCCTACTGATAGAGTACTTGAAACCTTAATTGAAAGAATGGATAGAGCTGGAGGTGTTCATATTTTAGTCTTAGATGAGATTGATAACTTGGTAGCAAAAGCTGGTTCAGATCTACTGTATAGTCTAACAAATATCAATACATTATTGAAAAATGCTAGATGCTGTATTATTGGAATTAGTAATGACCTCAACTTCACACAAGAACTTGATCCTAGAGTAAGTTCGAGATTGAGTCAAGAAGATGTTGTTTTTCACCCCTATGGCGCTCAAGAAATACAAGATATTCTACAAGAGAGGGTAAAGATGGGATTAAGAATTGATTCACTAGAAGTAGGGGTAATCCCTCTATGTTCTGCTTTGGCAGCTCAAGAACATGGTGATGCTAGAAGAGCTTTAGATTTGTTGAGAATATCGGTACAAAAGGCGGAGCAAAGATGTCAAAATAAAGTTGACCCAAAGCATGTTCGTCTTGCTCAGTCACAGCTTGAACATGACCAAGTTACTCCAGTATTACGGACCCTCCCTTTACATCAGAAATTAGTACTATTCTGCATTATAATAAACGAAGAAAATGGATTGAGAAATATTTCAACAGGAGAGATTGTCAGAACCTATTCTGAAGCCTGTTTGAAAATTAATATTGAAGCACTGACTCCAAGAAGAATTTCCACATTGTTAAATGAATTAGATACTCTAGGATTAATTATGGCTAGAAATGTAAGTAAGGGAAGAGGTGGAAGGAGTAAACAAGTAAATTCCGCTATACCAAAAGGCATTGATTCAATAAAAACCTTAAGTAAAAATGAACCTCTGATAGAAGAAGCATCTCAAGGGAAATACATGCTACAAGGAAGACTATAAGTTCAGTCGGTAAATGAAAGCGTTAAACCAAAAGGGTAAGTCGCCGGTTGTGATAAACATGGTACAGACAGACTGGAACGAGGCTCTAACAAAGCCAAGTAATATGATTTCAACTGCTGCATTAATGCTAGGTACATGGATTATTTTGTTATCTCTGATTAATATTTTTGGAGGCGGTGCAGGACAGGCAGGGAATAAGGTTGCATGGATCGAATTCTTTGGAACTAGTTTTGGCATTGGAGGAGAGGCTTTTGTACCTTATGAAGATGGATTTATTTTAGATGATGCGATTTTTGCTGTTTTAGGTTTGATTATGATTACTACTGGTCTAAGGAATGCAGATGTCTTAAATTGGGTTTCAAATATAAAAAATAGTGATTTTACAAATAACTTAATCAAAGGAAATTCTGGAAAAGAGATTATTTCAAGTTGGCTAGTAGTAGTTGGTATTTCATTCTACATAATTTGGAGTATTCAGAATGATACATGGGTGGACCCCGGTGTTTACTCAGTAATGATTGCAATGGTAGCATTTGGTATTGCGTTAAATATAAATTCAAAAGTAGATGGTTAATCATTTCTCTTCTCACAAAGAGATAATATTTTTTGGCACCTTATCTTTGAATCTAATTCTGTAATTCTTAATACAACTCCCTTGTTTGGTTGACCATATATTATCGCAGATTTTATTGGTGCTATAATGTGCAAGAATAACGGTGCTAAATCTTCTTCGCCATCAACAAGGATAAGTGTAGTCTGATCTTTCTCTACCCAATTGTTAATTGCTTTTTCACAAGAATCGAATAAAGATTTTGTCAATATTCCTGGAGGGTTGGTACATTGAATAATATTATCATATAGGGATTGATCGATTTCTTTGTAGCCGTCCCATTTGACTCTCTTGGTTTTCTCATCAATTATACCAATAGAAAATTTGCAATCAATATTTTGTAATGCTCTGACCGTGACATCACCTACACCAATAATAGGTGAATGAAAATCCTCTAGAAAATTTATTGCATCAGTAATAGCAATTGAATGGTCGTCTTCTGGACCTTCGAATAATTTACCAAAAGGATCTTTCAACATAGATTCTACCTCCTTTGTCAGATGTAGACTTGATTCGATATGTTTATGATTTATCCAAACTTCACCATCTCTATTTATATCGCCATTTCTAATCCTTGAGCTGGAAATTATTCTACCATCTTTAGATAGTTCGTGTGAGACTGAAATTATTGATAATGGTTTTAATCCTCTCTCCAAACGTTTTTGATTTATTATTTGGCAAGTAGAAAATGTTTCACTAGTACAGAAAATCTTAGTTGCATTTTTATGAGATATAGCAACTCCATAATCATCCAATAATTCATGAAAAGTGATTCTAGAAGATTGTTCTAAAGAAAGGTTTTGTTTAATTAGATCACATCTCTCTTTCCATGAAGAAATCCTAGGATCTTTTTCTTGAGTTATTTCGTCAGATAGGACCCAGATTTCAAGAAAATCGCAATTTTTTAGGCAATAGTTGATCAACTTTTGATGACCTATATGGAAAAAATCGAATGTCCCTCCAACAAGTCCGATACTACTCATTGAACAGCCTGAGATGTACATATGACTTGAGAACTGCGGAAAAAAAGTGTGCCCCAGGGTGTAACGGAACCTTTCACCGTACTTTCGTACTCTGGTTCCTGACCCCACCCTAGGACGTATGTTGGATTATGGGGTAGTCCCTAG
>Ga0209036_1000698_pt1 | contig 14383 bp, 14 predicted proteins | sample MarorgKNORR_S2LV_3_FD_188222 | JGI IMG/M metagenome (GOLD analysis project Ga0209036, IMG submission 188222) | Marine microbial communities from the Southern Atlantic Ocean, analyzing organic carbon cycling - DCM_A/KNORR_S2/LV (SPAdes) (version 2) | ecosystem: Environmental > Aquatic > Marine >... | reverse complement strand
TAGGTGTATTTCTCCTACTCATTTTCCTCACCCCCGTTCTGACACCGACAGTAATGGCTGATTGGGATGATGATAATTGGCTTTGGAATTTAATCGGTCCTGAAAGACTTGAACATGGAGATGAATTTGCTTGTCATGGCTACGAAGGAAAAGATATCAACTCAGATAATTCTGTAATTGAATCCTGTAAGAACTATTTATCTAGTCATACTAATTCCTCAAGATGGGGTTCAGAACCTATTTCATTTGGTGTCCCAGAAATTATCAGTAATGACACAATTTCTTCATTAAAAGAATCAGGATTTCTGATTCTTGGAGATAATTTGAAAACTGAAACTGAAGATTTTCTCATCATTCAAAGAAATGGGGGGAGTCTAGAGAAAAATGTGGCAGATATTGATTTATTAGAATCGGCAGAAAAAGACTCACTTATCTCAATTTATTGGGAAGCTAGAATCTTTGATTTGAAAGTTAGAGAAGATAAACCCGCAATTGAATTTTTAGAAAGTCAAGATGTATGGTATACTACTTGGGGAGAGTGGTTTTACCATAATATTTCTAGTTCTAGAATCTTAATTGGATCATCAAATTCTACAATTAATTTAGAACTACCTGAAAATCATGATTCAAACTGGGAAGTACCTGGTAGTTTAGTCATAAATACTGAGGCTGTAATTTCTAATGTTGAATATGCAGAAGGAGGAAATTTCCCTTCACTCAATGTAGATTCTAAATCTCTAAAAGAAGGGTGGAGATTAACCGAAGAAGGTATTATTATTTCTATTTCTCCAGGTGATGAAGTAGTTATTCATTTAGAACAAAATCTTTCCTTTACACACAGTCCTTTGAAAACCTTCAATGACTTACATCACAGTGTTACTGTTGTTGGTCACCATGTAAAAAATCTTCATGAGTGGGCATCGGACTTTTATGATTCTCCCTTAATATTTACATGGTTAATCGAAAGACCTGCTGCCTTAGAAATGGATTGGAGACTTCCAATAATAGCAATTGCTGTTCTAATAGCTACTCCTTTAACAATTAAATGGCTTGTAGCTAGAGATAAAACAATTAGACAATTATAATATTATTCCGGGACCATTTATCTCGATTCCTTCATCTTTGAGTAATTGAGAAATATTTGCAATTACATCATTCGGCAAACTTTCAGGAGGATGTACACCAACTTGAATAAGTTCAGGGTTAGAAATCCACTGCTTAATACATGAAGCAGTCACTAGCCCCGTAGTTCTGGCCATTGATGAGTCTCCATCTTTTCCTTGATCGTATACTGTCCACACCATATTCTCACCATTCATACAATTTACTTTGACTTCCATCCAAGTAAATTCACTACGCGATTTATCATATTTCCAATCCTTAATCAGCTGTTCATGATCCAAAATATTGGCATTTCTTTCATCAATGTACCTCTGAATATGGCCGGGCCATCTCACTGTGTATTCAGTCATATCTTCTGCAGGGATTGTACTTAGTAAACTTCTAAGTCCATCTGTTAGGAATGATTCCATTACTCCTGCCTGCTTTACATTTATTTTGTGAATATCTGTTAATGCCGGCAAAGTCATTATTTTTCCAGATTTTATTATTCTGGCGGGACGAGTATATTCTGCAATCACATCTTTAGGTGAGAATGGAGCCATATAACTCCATTTTTCATCTTTTTCTACTGGATTCCCTCCGACTCTTATTTCGGCATTAGAAATCCCCCCTCCTAATCTTGAAGCGTATGCTATTAGCATGTTAGAAAAACCTGGGGCAATTCCGACATCCCAAAGAATTTTCGCGCCAGAATCAATAGCCTTTTCATTAAGTGAATCTGGTGTGATTTCACTGAAACTTAAATCAATTACTCTTTTACCTTTTGTAATTAGTATTTCAGTAGCTTTGTATCCAAGATTTCCTGGTAGCATATTAACAAACAATTCATCCTCATTAGATATATTTTTACAATATTCAATTGCATCTGTAACATGTATTGTCAAGTAATCATTTTCGATAAATTTTCCTTTATCCTCAATATCTACAAGATTAACTTTAATTTTTTCCTCTAGTAATTTTTTAATTACAAAAGAGCCTACAAGACCGGATCCTAAACAGTGAATTATGCTCATTGAATTGATCCCCTGCCGCTACTGATTAGTATGCAAGATGGGCTTATTTCTAATGTTTTATGCGTAGCCTTGATTGAGGAGTTTGCGCACGACCATGTATGGCTGATGGCTCTCGGATTGACCCCTGGTCATCTCAACAGTCCACTGACTATGAAAGAATTAGAGATAATTTTGGTCTCAGTGATATTGATATCTCTAAAATCCCTAGTCCTAATCTTTTACATAGAAGAGGTATTATTTTCGCACATAGAGGTTTAGATACAATCCTTGAAAGAATAAATCATAGTGATGATTTTGGTGTTTTAACCGGATTAATGCCAAGTGGGAAAATGCATCTCGGCCATAGTATGGTAATTAATCAAGTTAAATGGTTCCAAGAACAAGGAGGAGATGTAACCGTCACAGTCGCTGATTTAGAAGCACTTGCTACAAGAAATGTTTCTTTGAAAGAAGGAAGAAAAATTGCACTTTCAGAATACATTAACAATTATGCGGCAATGGGGCTCGATCCTGATAAAACCAATATTTACTTTCAAAGTATGAGGCCAATAGTTCAAAGATTGGGGTTTACTTTAGGGCAAAAAACAAATATTTCTGAGTTCGAGGCAATTTATGGTTTTTCTGGTGAAACTAATTTAGCTCATGTTCAGGCTCCATTGGTTCAGGCAGGAGATATTGTTCATCCACAATTAGATGAGTATGGTGGGTTAAGACCTATCGTAGTACCAGTAGGAGTAGATCAAGACCCTCACATTCGCCTTACTAGAGGACTAGTCAGTAAAACTAACTGGTTTAATGTTAAGAATCGAAAGAGTGGTGGTTTAACAATCGGTTTATCAATACAAGAAGAAAATAGATTTTCTATGGGGGTCTCAAATAATGGGAGTATCAATCGCGATGTTAGAAATCAGTTATTCGATAAACTAAAATCTTCATTAGTTAAACTTGGATTTGCAGATATTTTGTCAAATCCTAAACATGGAACAATCGAGATTCCTGGTGCGACAATCCTTGATAAATCTAAAATTCAATTATCCCTTTTATCTCTTGAGAGAAGTATTGGAGGTTTAGGATTAATGCCACCTTGCTCTACATATCATCGTTTTGTAGTCGGTATGACTGGAGATAAAATGTCATCTTCTAAGCCTGAAACTACCATATTTATGCATGATTCAATTGAAGATATGTCAAAGAAAGTTAAACGAGCATTTAGTGGTGGCCAGGCAACAGTCGAAGAACACAGAAGATTAGGTGGTGATTTATCGAAAGATGTTGCGTATCAATATCTACAGTTCTTTTTCGAAGAAAGCGACAAAGAGCTGGAATCTATTGGGCGAGATTATGAATCAGGAAGGCTATTAGCTGGTGAGATTAAACAGATTTGTATTGATAAGGCCTCTGAATGGTTGACTGATTTATCGGAAAGAAGAAATCAATGGTCTGATAGAATTGAAGAATTTTTATCTAATGATTCTAAGATTTAATTAGACTTTATCTGGACTGAAAATAGGGATACTAGGTCCAACTTCTAAATTATCTAACTCTTGTTTTGTCAAGTCTCTAGATAATGCATCTTCATGTAAAATCTGACTATGTCCCATGGGGTCAAGGAGAACCATTTTCACTACTAAATCACCACTCTTAACTAAATTAATTCTTTCTAATAATGATTCACATTTCTCAATAATATCCTTTTCATCAGAGGATATTGACTGCCTATACATTAATTGTATTGCTCCTTCAAATCTATTCAGAACCCCTTCCACATTTGATACATAACCAGTAGTAGCACCTCCTGGGTCTACTTCCAACCCCAATTCCTCAATTTTCACGGTGCATGATGAAGATCTAACTATTCTAACAGATAACATTTCTGAATCACAAATATCTAAACTCCATGCACCTGGCTTTTTTCCTTCAGCCGGTATGAAGTCAGTATGTTTCCATCCACATGATGGGCACAAAATTGTTAATTGTGTATGTTCTCCAAAATAAGGTATTTCAGAAGTATGTGCTATCATCGTTAACCCTTCTTCTGAGAAACAAATAGGACAGGGCTGTTGTATTTTACTTTCCATGTTCTTACCTCAATTAGGATATATTATATGTTTTTAGAACCATAATCCGGCGGTAGAAGTAATAGGCGATTATGCCCTAATCCGAAAACAGTTCCCTTAATTTCATCTTCAATGAATTTTTGTAGTTTTGATACCGCAGTTTGCAACTCTATTTCTCGGTTAATAATTGAACTCATTTCAACAATTACAATGTCTCCATCTGCAATCCAATTCATTATCATGGGAATTCCTGTGATGTCTTCAAGACTTGCTCTATGAATTAATGTATCACTAGATCGCATTGGTACAGGTGCTTGTGGGTATCTCTCGCCAAGATCGTGATAATCTTGCTCTACATCAATTGAATTAATACTATTATTAGGTAAACTTGGCATTTCTATCCATTTAGGTTCATCCCAATCCTGTTTTGCCACATTCATCCGTAGTAGTGGTTATACTTGACTTATACCATAGAAATATTCTCGAACATTACATTTTCTTCCCTTTCGAATATTTTTCATGGTTCCATTCCGTCGCATTGATAAAGGGGTTCATTTTAGTCTATAACGCTGAGGGGACTTCCTCTTATGGCGGTGAATAAAATGCACGCGACAACTGATGCAGTAAAAACAGGTACAAGCACTATTGGAATTACCTTTGATGGTGGAGTTGTTGTTGGTGCTGACCACAGAGCTACAATGGGTCATTTTATCGCCAATAAAAGTGTTCAAAAATTATTCCAAATTTCTAATAGTATTGCTCTTACTACCGCTGGTTTAGTCGGCCACGCACAATCACTTTCTAGAACATTAGCTGCCGAATTAAAATTGTATGAACTAAAGGAAGGTAATGCAATGACAGTCAAGGGAGCGGCCACATTAACTGCTAATATTTTGGTAGGCCGACCTCATTATGTTCAACTACTAATCGTTGGTGTTGATTCTTCTGGTTCTAGTGTTTACAGTATTGACTCAGCAGGTGGTTCAATACCTGATGTATATTGTGCTACTGGTTCTGGTTCGCCATACATGTATGGAGTTCTTGAAGATCAATTTAAGGAAGGAATGGATGAGAAATCAGCATTAAAAGTTGCAGCTAAGGCTTTACTTGCATCTGCTCAAAGAGATGCAGCAAGTGGTAATGGAATGGATCTTGCTGTAATTACAGCAGAGAATGGATTTCAACAACTTTCAATTGAACAAGTAGATAATCTTCTTTCTTCACTTTAACACTCACGTCGCATAGCGCGCTTCTCCGATTTTCGGAGTAATGACACTGACGTGGTTAACCCAGAGGTATCATTATGAGACTGTCTTATGCCGAATTAAAAAAGAAAATAGCTGGTATTATTCCTAAAGGTATTGATTATGAAATTGATCTTGAAGCGGGTTCTATTTCTGTTATAACAAAACAACCTGAAAGATTTGTTACATCAACTGATAATTTAACTGTTAAAATCGCTAAACAAGTGAAAAGACGTATTGTAATCAGACCTCATCCTGATATTCTTTGTGACGAAAAAGAAGTTCATAATGCAGTTAATGACATTATGCCACCAGAAGCAGAAATTAGGAAGATTTGGCTCGATCCTGCTCTGAGTGAGGTAATCTTAGAATGTGATAATCCTTCTGAAGCAGTGGGTCCTAAGGGAGTTAATATTCAATCTCTTAGGGATAAAATAGGTTGGTTAGTCAAAGTAGTTAGGGCACCATCTATTGAGAGTAGAACACAACATGATATTCGACGTTATCGTAAAGAAATGTCTGATGAAAGAAAATCTTTACTTAGAAAGTTTGGTACTCGAATTTATAGAACAAAACGTCCTGGTGAGCCTTGGGTTAGGATTACTGCACTTGGTTCATACAGAGAAGTAGGTAGAGCCATGCATCTTATCACAACTAATGAATCTAAGGTATTAGTTGATTGTGGTGCTAAACCTACTTCAAACAAGAATGAGATTCAACCATTCTTTTCTGCTCCTGAACTAATGCCCTTGGACAATCTTGATGCCATAGTCATTACCCATGCTCATGTAGATCACATTGCAATGCTTCCAGTATTATTCAGATATGGTTACAGAGGACCGGTTTATTGCACTCCTCCTACTAGAGATTTAATGACACTATTACAAATTGATTATGTTAAAGTCAGCCAAGCAGAAGGTAATGAACCTCCATATTCTAAAGCAGATATTCAAGAATGTATTAAACACGTTGTTGATGTAAATTGGGGAGAAAAAACTGACATAGCTCCTGATGTAAAAATGACAATGGAAAATGCTGGCCATATACTTGGTTCATCCAGTGTTTACATGAATATCGGAGAAGGGAATGATGAACATAAAATCTTATTTTCGGGGGATATTAAGTATGAAAAATCATGGCTATTTGATGCTGCAACAGTAAGGTTTCCAAAAGTAGATACCTTAGTAGTTGAATCAACTTATGGTGGTCCCCAAGATATACAACCTACTAGGGATGCTGCTAGTCATGAACTTCAGGAAATGATAATTGATGTCATAGGTAGAGGAGGAAAAATATTTTGTCCAGTATTTGCTGTCGGTCGTTCTCAAGAAGTAATGATTGCTATTGATGAATTATTTAAATCTGGTAAAGTTTCTCCTGTTACAGTTTGGTTAGATGGTATGATTTCCGAAGCTACAGCAATTCATGCCAGTCATCCTAATTTCTTGAATAGAGATTTACGAAAGAAACTCCTAAAGGGTGGTGAGCATAATCCATTCCATTCAAAATGGTTTAAGACGGTTGAATCTTATCAACAAAGAGAGTCTATTCTCCTAGATCCTACCCCCTGTATCGTTTTAGCTACAAGCGGAATGATGACTGGAGGACCAATCGTTGAATATTTCAAGCATTGGGCTCCAGAACCTAACAATACACTCTGTTTCGTAGGTTATCAAGCATCTGGAACTCTTGGTAGCCGCCTCAGAGATGGTCACTCATCAGTTCCTTTAGTTGATAAAGGTCAAACATTGATGGTAGAAGTAAGATGTTCAATGAGAAAAATTGATGGTTTCAGTGGTCATTCTGATAGAAATCAATTAATGGATTATGTGTCTGCTTTGAATCCTACTCCAAGAAAAATTATCTGTCATCATGGAGATGCACAAACATGTAATGCTTTCCGTCAAGGTCTCCGTGAGAAGTTTAGAGTCCAAACATATGCTCCTGCTAATTTAGAAACATTGAGATTATTATAATTAGAGTATTGGAATATCAAATCCTATTTCTAGAGGATCTTCAGCTCTTTTTTCCATCTCATTGAAGTCCTCATTTTCTATAATTAAATCTTTGACATCATTATTTCTTGATTTTTCTTCATTTGATTGAAAAGAAATTATTATCGATAATGGAATTGGTATCATTAATAGAATAGCCCATGAATAAATTGATTCACCATTTGAATCAATAAATAATTTTGCAGATATGAGAATTAGAATAGAGAATACAAGCCAAGAAACAGTTACCCTAGTCTGACTCATGATTTGCGACAAGCATCTTCATTGATGAATTGTTGTGAATGTACATATCAGAAAACTCTTGTACTCTCACTTTTTGAGATGTTTGTGAACCTACAATACAATCTCATCAAATGCAGTTGCGGGTTTTATTTCGGTTCTTCAAAAACTGAAAATAATTATTGCACTAAATGTGGCTCTACTAGTAATCTCAAAGTTGTTGAAAGATTTGAAGATGCTGATGAATTAGCAAGAGCTATTTCTTTTGCAAATATTCCTAGTGAAATAAGTGATGAATTAATATTAAAAATTAAAGAAAAAGAATCTAAATCGAAAATAAGTAAGGCCAATAATCAGAATATATTAGGTGGTTTATCGATCTTGAAAAAAGCCACAGATATAGATGGCAATTTGACTAAGTCTTCCTTAGATAAACTTCTTTCAGAAGAAGGTTTGATTGAATCATCTAGCGAGTATCTAATCGGTCAAGCTGAGGTACAAGGTTTCTTAATTCGGATTAATGAAAATACATGGAATTGGCTGAGTTAAGTTCTTGACAGGTAGTTCTCTCGGCGTATTACTCACAGGGCCTGTGGGTTAGTCTGGTCTATGCTTGTTCGTTTGGGACGAACAGACTCTGGTTCAAATCCAGGCAGGCCCACCACTGAACAAATGTTTGGTATACATTATTTTTCGAGTGATAAAATTGCTTCTTTATCAAAAAGACTAACTGAATTACGAAGTGCATTTTCTTTTGTAAACCATTTCGCTTCTTCAATCTCACCCTTTTTCGGTGTAATATTTTCAATTATAATATCTTTCTTAATGATGTAGGTAAATGATAACCAATTGATTCCTTCAGAAGTAAAAATATTTTCTTGAATAAATACTCCATCTTCTCCATTACTCTTTTGTCCTGACTCTCCTAAATGATCCGAGATATCAATTTCTATACCTAATTCTTCTTTAGCTTCTCTTATAGCGGCATTTCTTGGATGTTCACCATAGTCAACAAAACCTCCCGGTAGAGTCCAACATCCGGTAAAAAACCCTCTACTTGCTTTAGCCATTAATATCATACCTTGTTCATTTTCAATTACAACCTTTGAAACAACTCGATGAATTGTTCGATAAACTGATTCTCTGACGACTGGATCGACTGCATTATCACTAATGACTGAATCTTTCCATGCCCAATTTTCCGGCCAATCTATTTTTGGTACACCGATAATCACTCTATATTCATTATTTTCGAAATAGATTAGGTTTTCTCTCTTTTTTTTCCATTCGATTTTCATATTTTTTACTTCTTCCAGAGTTGGAAGTCGAATTAATGATCCACCATCATGTATTCTACCCATTATGGGTTTTTTTGGACCATTACCATCATTATCTACTAAGAGTAATTTCCCATCATGTTCAAGATATAGATATTCTTTCATTTTGGAGCCTTCTTAATTTAATAGCCGAGAATATTACTTAATTGTGATTTATAGAAATTAGCTGAACTTTGTAGACTCTTCAATTCATCATCTTCTAATTCTAATTCTACAATATTCTCTACACCATTTTTCCCCAATAATACTGGAACACCAATGTAAACATCTTCTAAGCCATATTGGCCACTCAAAAGTGCACTACATGGTAACATTCTTTTCCTATCATTTAGGACCGATTCTGCCATTATTGCTGCTGCACTTCCAGGTGCATAGAAAGCACTTCCTCTTTCGAGTAATTTCACTATTTCTCCACCTCCACTAGCCGTTCTTTCAGATATAGCATTAATTTCGTCACTAGTTAATAACTGTGTAATTGGTATTCCCCCAACTGTTGTGTATCTTGGTAATGGGACCATTGTATCTCCGTGTCCTCCAAGTACCATAGCTTGAACATCTTCATTTGAGCATCCAACTGCTTGTGAAACAAAATGTGTCATTCTAGCCGAATCAAGTATACCTGCTTGTCCGATCACTCTGTTTGAATCAAAACCTGTTACTTTTTGCATATGATATGTCATTAAATCTAGGGGGTTTGTGACCATTATTACTACAGAATTAGGTGCAAAATCTCTGATTCCGGCACCTACTTGTGAAATTATTTCAGCATTTTTCCCTATCAAATCTTCTCGACTCATCCCTGGTTGCCTTGGGAAACCGGATGTTACTACTACAACATCTGCATCTGCGATATCCTCATATTTCGAAGTACCTGTAATTTTCCCATCATAATTTAGAACTTGCCCGCCTTGACTCATGTCGAGAGCCTTACCTTTAGCGAATCCTTCATAAATATCAAGAAGTACAATATCTCCTAATTTTCTTTCAGCCATTACAAAAGCACATGTTGCGCCTACATTACCTGCACCTATCACTGCAATTTTCCTCGATTCTCTTACCATAAAGTCATCCTCAATATTACCCCGTAGGTGCTTCATCCTTAGCCTTTAGTGAGAGATGGACTCAATTGCAGGGCGAATATTCATTACGCTAATTCTGATGGATAAAATAATGCAATTGCATGATAAACCCCTCATCGCCATATTATTGGTTGCCTTTATTCCATCTGCATCTGTGATTTTTGGCATCGAAATAATTGATAATGAACTTTTATCGCAAATATTTTTTGTTTCTTGTAAAATTTGGATCTTTTTAGTTCCTACAGTATGGTATCTGAAGGTAGAAAAGAAATCTATTTCAAAAAATTTACCAACTAAGGAAGGAATCCTTTTTGGGCTAATAACAGGAATAATCATGTCTTTAATTATATTAGTTACTTGGTTTTTATTCAATGAAACATTAGACATAGATGGAATGGTAGAAATATTGCAATCAAATGGACTAGATAGTTTCAATTTGTATCTCCTTGGAATGTTTTATTGGATATTTATTAATAGCCTTCTAGAGGAATATGTTTTCAGATGGTTCATTACCATAAAATCTTCTGAATTATTCGGTAGTGATTCAATTGGAATAATTTTTTCAGCCGCTATGTTCACACTTCATCACGCGATAGCATTGCATTTATTTGGATTTATTTGGTGGCAAACATTAATCGCTTGTTTCGGGCTATTATCAGCTGCAGCAATCTGGTCTTGGCTTTATATCAGATTCCGTTCTATTTGGATTTGTTGGCTTTCACATGCAATATGTGACGTAGTAGTTTTTGCTATTGGATACACAATTTTATTCTGATTTTTCCATACTTTGAAACCTTTTTTGAAGACATCCACCCGTTTCATTCAATAATCTGATTACGTTCGGTGAGTTCAACAACAATGAGCCTAGGCTTGAATTTGTAGATGTGGTATTATGAGGTTAGGAGTTTTGACAGAGCCAGAAGGTGAAAATAGAGTTGCTATTGTCCCTAACTCTGTGAAAAAATTAATGAAAAAAGGTTTGGAAGTTTTTATCCAGAAAGGTGCAGGAGAAAAATCAAATTACTCTAATTCGGATTATTTAGAGGCGGGTGCAAATATTTGCTCCAGAGATGAAGCACTTTCTTGTGAAATAATTATGTCTATTAGAATGCTAGAATCTTCTGAGTTAAGAAAAGGTATGAATCTTGTATGCGTTGCTGATCCATTCCGTCATCCTGAAAAAATTAAATCTTGTATTGATTCGAACGTTACTCTCTTCTCAATGGATATGATTCCTAGAAGACTATCTAGGGCTCAATCAATGGATGTAAATTCAAGTCAAGATAACTTAGCAGGATACAAGGCGGTGCTATTAGGTGCCTCCTATGTCCCTCGCGGAATCCCAATGATGACAACATCTGCTGGTACTGTAAAACCTGCCAAGGTTGTGATAATGGGTAGTGGAGTAGCAGGCCTTCAGGCAATCGCTACTGCTAAGAGATTAGGGGCAATTGTTTATGCTTCTGATGTCAGGAAATCTGCAGCTGAACAAATAGAATCTGTTGGAGGGCGCTTCATTGAAGTTGAAGGTATGGATGATTTTGAGGATGAGTCTGGTTACGCTAAACCCTTGACTCCAGAGTTTATCAAGAAAGTTAATGACACTGTTTGTGAGGTAGCCTCAGAATCAGACATTATTGTGACCACAGCTAGAATTTTCGGTCGTCCTGCTCCAATAACAATACCATCTTCTGCAGTTTCAACCTTTAAATCAGGAACAGTGATTGTGGACATGAATGCAGACGTAGGTGGTAATTGTGAATTGACAAAACCGGGAGAAATATTCACTACAGACAATGGAGTAATCATTGTTGGAACATCTAATCTCCCTGGAACTCTTGCAAATACTGCTAGTATGCTATTTTCCAATAATCTTACAACTTTCATTAGCTCGATAGTTGTTGAGGGTGAACTAATTATTTCTGATGATGATGATGTTTTATTTGGTTCACCTGAAGGTTCTGACTTTCACGTGCCTGGTATGGGTGGAGTTTTGATATGTAAGGATGGGAAAATTCATGATAATCAAACAAGATTGGGAGGTGTTCTTTGATGACTCCTGAATTACTCGTAGGATCTATTACCCTGTTTGTTCTATCAATATTTCTTGGATTCGAATTGATAACAAAGGTTCCAGCAATGCTCCATACTCCACTAATGAGCGGAGCAAATGCAATATCAGGAATCAGCGTAGTGGGTGCTCTAATAGGTGCTAACGTTGCTTATGATGGTGGCGATACTTTAGTTTCTGGTTTATTGGCGTTTTTAGCTATTGTTTTAGCTATGATAAATGTAATCGGCGGTTTCGCTGTGACTAATCGAATGTTGAATATGATAGCTGGGAAAAACAAAAGAAAGGAGGGCTAATCATGATATTTAGTGAATGGGTATCAATCGGTTATCTTATTTCAGCGTCCTTGTTTATTCTGGGGCTTAAAAAACTAGGTCATCCAAGAACGGCGCCAGCAGGTAATCAATTAGGCGCAATGGGTATGCTAGTAGCAGTGTTAACGACCGTGGCTGACATGCACTTAGAAGGAGGTGCACAATGGACACTTATTATCTCTGGAATACTTGTAGGTTCTGCAATCGGTTACATAATGGCAGTCAAAGTTGAAATGACAGGTATGCCAGAATTAGTCGCACTGTTCAATGGATTTGGTGGAGCTGCATCTGCCTTAGTGGCACTATCTGAATCATGGAAATATATTGAAAATGATGACTTATTACTACCCTCGGGATTAGAATTAGAAGTTTTAATGGTTGCCGCAGGTCTATCTGCCTTAGTAGGGTGGATGACTCTTACTGGTTCTATTTTAGCAATGTTCAAGCTTAAGGGCGGAATCGAAATATTTGGTAAATGGTTTAGGACACCAACTTGGGGGCCATCATGGTTAAATTACGTAAAAGTCTCATTAACATTTGCAGTTTTAGCATTGATTTATCTCAGTATTTCTGATCCACGTGATCAAGAAATATTATTTGCTATAATATTAATTTCTAGCGTTTTAGGTATCATTATTGTTTTACCAATTGGGGGAGCAGACATGCCAGTAGTTGTATCCTTACTGAACTCATTCTCAGGAATAGCTGCTGCGTTTACAGGATTTATTATTGGAAATAGTGTATTAATCGTCGCTGGTTCTTTAGTTGGTGCATCTGGATTAATACTGACTTTCATAATGTGTAAAGCAATGAATAGAACACTACCCGATGTTCTTTTCAAATCATTTGGTGGTACTGAAAAAGAGACTCTTACTAGAACAAAAGTTGGCTCTGATGCAGAAGAAGTTGCAATGATGGTTGATGGCGCACAAAAAGTAATTATTGTACCAGGTTATGGGATGGCAGTCAGTCAATGCCAGCATCAAGTTAAAGAATTCGCAGATCTTCTTCAAGAAAGATTCCAAACTGAAGTTAAGTATGCTATTCACCCTGTTGCAGGTCGTATGCCTGGACACATGAATGTACTTCTTGCAGAAGCAAATGTCCCGTACGATCAGCTAATCGAAATGGAAGATATTAATCCTGAGTTCCCTGAATGTGATATGGCAGTAGTCATTGGTGCAAATGATACTTGCAACCCTGCCGCGAGAAGTGGGGAGGGTCCTTTAGCTGGTATGCCAATAATTGATGCTGATAAAGCAAGGACAGTTGTGATAATCAAGAGAAGTTTGTCCGTGGGTTATGCAGGAGTGGATAACGATCTTTTCTATGAGGATAAAACTATGATGCTATTTGGTGATGGTAAGAAGATGATGAACGAATTAAACTCTGCAATTAAGGACTTGTAATTTCATTAATTCAAAGGTCATCGTAAAGTAACGGTTATGTGTTAGTCAACACTCGAATTAACATAGGTGTACAGTATGACGAGTATCAACTCCAAAGTTCTGGTCGTTCTTTTGATTATTGGTATGGCTGCTATCCCTGCTTTAGGGAACAGTGGAGGGCCTCCGTACTTGAACCAAGACGGTGATCCAACGGTCAAATATGGTTGTTCATGTCATAATAATGGAGCAGTTTCTGAGAGAGCAGTTGTTATGATTACAAGTGTTCCAATAATGTATGAATTGGGCGAAAGTTACGAACTTACGATCAAGGTTGCGGATTCACTAACTCTATCAGGAGGAGATGGAAATTCCAAAGCAGGATTTTTATTGTCATCTGATTCTGTAGGTGTATTTTCCTGGAATGAAGACCAAGATATCCGTATTGCAGTAGATACCGAGGCAGATATCTCTCATAGCGCTACAGATTCAGATGGAATTTGGGTAGTTACTTGGACTGCACCTTC
>Ga0209036_1000695_pt1 | contig 14424 bp, 15 predicted proteins | sample MarorgKNORR_S2LV_3_FD_188222 | JGI IMG/M metagenome (GOLD analysis project Ga0209036, IMG submission 188222) | Marine microbial communities from the Southern Atlantic Ocean, analyzing organic carbon cycling - DCM_A/KNORR_S2/LV (SPAdes) (version 2) | ecosystem: Environmental > Aquatic > Marine >... | reverse complement strand
AATTTAGATTTTCTAATAAAACTCTTAGAATATTTTTACCTGCAAATTTATCAATGATTCTGGAGCTAACTTTTTTTCTCTCGAGCATCTTAATGATACTGTATAAATCAGATGATTTTCTTATCCCAATTGGAAAATCGTTAATTGGAGCTCCGTCAATGTCTGAACCCAGAGCTATATGATCCTCACCGCATTTTGAAAGTAAATATTTAAACTGTTTATAGAGATCATCCATAGTAACTTTGGATTTTTTTGCTATAAAGTCATTGTAGAGAACTAGCCCGGTTGTTCCACCTCTATTAGAAATAGCTTGAAGTTGGGATACTGTCAGGTTCCTTCTATGTCTCCTTATAAAATAGCTATTTGAGTGAGTGGCTATAGGGATTAGTTTCGTTGCATCAATTGCACACCAGAAGGATTCATGACTTAAATGAGATAAGTCGAGAGTTATATTCTTTTTGTTCATTGAATCAATTAGCTTGTAGCCTTCCTTTTTTAATGGACCAGATTTGCTAGCACCGTAACCATAATTATTTTCTTTATTCCATGTGATTCCTAATATTCTTAGTCCTTTCTTATAAAATAAATCAAGGTCAGAGAGTTTTCTTATTGGATCAGCACCTTCCATTAAAAAAATTAAACCAATCTTATTCTTTATATTGATATCATTGTTATTCTTTACCTTGGAAAAAGAGGGATATTTCTTAAATATTTCTTCATATTCTTTAAATTGTAGAAGAGCTTCTTGATGTCTTTGCTCCTTTTTTACATGAGAGACAAAAATAGTTGAAAATATTAATTTAAGTTTTGATTTAAGAGTATCATTATAGTTAATCATATAGTTTGTGTTATCTGTATCAAAGGATCTTTGATTTGCTCTTATCGAGTAGGCAATATCTTGATGACAATCAATAAAGAATCTATCTTTAGCCATTATGTAAGGATTTCCTTGTTAGAATTAATAATAGTATTCACAGTAAATATTATAAATTAATTAAAGAAGAGATTTAAGTGTTTCGCCCATATCTGCAGGGCTTGGAGAAACTTTAATTCCAACTGATTCAAGAACTTGTCTCTTTTCCTCTGCTGAACCTGAGCTTCCAGAAACAATGGCTCCAGCATGACCCATTCTTTTTCCTTTTGGGGCTGTAGCTCCAGCAATAAATGCTGCAACAGGTTTTGTGAAATTATCTTTAATCCATAGACCGGCTTCTTGCTCAGCAGTTCCACCTATTTCACCAATCATTATAATTCCATCAGTATCTTTATCCTCTTGAAATAGCTCAAGAATATCAATAAAAGAAGATCCAATAATAGGGTCTCCACCGATACCAACACAGCTAGATTGTCCTATGCCAAGTTGAGTTAATTGCCAAACAGCTTCGTAAGTCAGAGTACCACTTTTTGAAATAATACCTATGCGTCCTTCTTTATGAATATATCCAGGCATTATTCCAACTTTTGCTTGGCCTGGCGTTATAATTCCAGGACAATTTGGACCTATTAATCTAGAAGAAGAGGAATCAACAACCTTCTTAACTTTCAACATATCATTTGTTGGAATACCTTCAGTAATACAAATAACTAACTCTATTCCAGCATCAACGGCCTCTAAAATAGCATCAGGAGCAAAGGAAGCAGGAACAAAAATTAGACTAACATTAGCACCTGTTTTTGCTCTAGCGTCTACAACTGAATCATAGACATCAAATCCTTCAACTTGCGTCCCACCTTTACCAGGAGTAACTCCACCAACTACATTTGTACCATATTCGCGGCACTGTGTTGCATGAAATAATCCCTGACTTCCAGTGATGCCTTGTACTATTAGCTTTGTATCATTGTTTACTAGAATACTCATATCATTGAATAATAGAGAAAAAATATAGCACACAATTTTTATTTATCAATTAATTTGAATAAGATTTCTGCGATAGATAAAAAAAACTTTCATTGTATAATTAAAATCAATTAATCATCGGAGGTTCAATTGAAGAAAGTTGCAATTATTGGTGGTAGTGGGCTCTATGATATTGAAGATCCCTCTAATGCTGAAGAATTAAATATAGTTACACCTTGGGGTCCTACTTCTGATTCTATACTTAAAACTGAACAGGACGGTTTAGAAATATATTTTCTGTCACGTCATGGAAGAGGTCATTTAATTGGACCATCGCAAATTAATTTTAGAGCTAATATATATGCTTTAAAGTTTTTAGGAATTGACTGGATTATTTCTGTAAGCGCAGTTGGTAGTTTAAAGGAAGAGATACCTCCAGGAACAATAGTTATTCCCGATCAATTTATAGATTTTACAAAAAATAGATTTAATACTTTTTTTGATGAAGGGATTGTCGCACATGTTTCTATGGCAAAACCTGTAAGCGAAAAACTATCATCAATTATGACAGATGCATGTAAAAGTTTAGATTTTCCTTATAAAGAGGGGGGAACTTATGTCTGTATAGAAGGCCCTCAATTTTCTTCATTGGCCGAAAGTAATTTTTACCGAGGCTTAGGGGCAGATATTATTGGAATGACAAATATGCCAGAGGCAAAATTAGCAAGAGAGGCAGAGATATGCTATTCCACATTAGCATTGAGTACTGACTATGATTGCTGGCATAAAGACCACGAGTCTGTAACTGTTGACGAAGTTGTTAATACAATGAAAAAAAATGTTAATAATGCTAGAACAGTTATCTCTGAGGTCTTAACTAAAATACCTGATGAAAAAGATGAATATATTAAGAATGCATTGCAATCCTCGATTATAAGCTCTATAGACTCTATTACTGATGAATCAAAGGAGAAATTATCAGCGATAATTAGAAGGTATCTTTTAGCATGAGTATTACAGTAGTTGGGTCATCAGCTTTTGATGACATTGAAACTCCCCGTGGATCTAGAAAAAGGATTGTTGGTGGCTCATGTATTTACTTTTCGCTAGCTGCAAGTTTTAAAACAAAAGTAAATATAGTCTCTGTCGTTGGAAAAGATTTTCCAAAAAAAACTATTAATATCTTAAATAAAAAATCAATTTCAACGGAAGGTTTGGTTGTAAAACCAGGAAAGACTTTTAGTTGGGGCGGTAAATATAGTAGTTTTTCAGAAGACCCAGAAACTAATTTTACAAACCTAAATGTTTTTGAATCTTTTTCACCAGAAATTCCGAGTTCTTATAATGAAAAAGGATCAATACTATTTCTCGCAAATATAGATCCTGTTTTACAAAATAAAGTTATTAAGATTTCTAAGAAACCAAGAGTAATTGGACTAGATACTATGAATTTTTGGATTGGAACCAAGAGAAAAAGTTTGCTTCAAATTTTGAAAAAAATTGATATTCTCACAATTAATGAGCTAGAGCTCAAATTATTGGGTAGGAAAAAATCTCTAAGTGACTGTCTAAAAGTTCTAACAAATGATTTATCTATTCGATTCTTAATAGTTAAAAGAGGAAGCGGTGGTTCTTTACTTGTAACAAAAAATAGTTTTGATTGGGTGCCTAGTTATCCTTTTTGTGATGTAGTAGATCCAACAGGTGCTGGAGATAGTTATGCTGGCGGGCTTTTTAGTTCTCTAGATATAAATAAAAATATAAATCGCAAATCTATTATCGAATCCATGGTTTATGCGTCCGCTCTATCATCTTTTACCATAGAGAGTTTTGGTATAGAAAGGTTATTAAATTTGAAAAAGAAAGATATTGTAAAAAGAGAAAAGGAATTGAGGAAGATTGCGAGAGTTTAATACTCAATTTTTAAAAATAAGCCTTATTATAATTTTATTTCTATTTCCAAGTGTTTGTTTTTCAATAGAAGTTAAAAGAAGTTTTATTGCCTGGGGAACAAACTTAGATTTTATTGTTCAATCTAATGAGAGTACCGAGGAGATTGATAATATTATTAATTCAGTGCAAAAAATTCCTCTATCAATGAATGAAATTCTTAATAGGAATGATAATAATTCCGAGTTATTTTTACTTAATTCTTTAGAGCCTGGTATTAAAATGAAAATATCAGAAAATTTATTCTTCCTTATTAAACAATCAATATATTTTCACGAAATTACAAATGGATATTTTGATATTACCACTGCAAGCCTAATGCCTGATGCTGATAAGGGAAATAGAAAATGTATGGGAATTGATAATTTAATAATTGAGAATTTAAATCAATCTATAATTAAGAAAAAAAAATGTACACTTATAGACTTAGATGGAATAGCAGAGGGCTATGTTATTAAACTAATGTTAGAAGAATTTGAAAGATTAGGTGTAACTGATGTTCTAATAAATTTTGGTGGGAACATAAGTACTCTATCAAAAAATAATGAATGGGATATCTCAATTAAGAATCCTGATTTTAGCTACACAATTAATTCTGTTTTTAAAGAATTTAATAATTTATCTATTTCTACTTCCAGTCAATACTCAAAACTTCTAAAATATAATAATAAGACTTATTCACATATAACTGATCCATTTGAATTTGGTTTAAAAAAGAAAGAAAACATATCTATATCAATAATTAGCGATAATCCTATATATGCAGATGCTATGTCTACAGCACTTCAAGCAATGCCAATAGAGTTAGCGCTCGAGTATTTAGAGAAGAATAGTAATATAAGAGCTCTAATACTGAAGAAGATGCCAGATTCAGACCGAACGGAAACATTAATAAATAGTCTATAAATTCCTTTACATTGAAATAGGATTATGTATCATAATTGACATTATGGATGTGCAACATCCATAATGTCTATTATAGGAGGAAGTTATGGTAATTTTTAAGAAATTTAGAGTTCTACTTTTAGTGCTTTTAGCATTACTAGTAGTTCCTTTTTCAAGCTCTTTTTCTAAAGAAGAAGCTAGTTTAGGCTCGTCTTTTTCAGGAGCTTCAACTGATGAAAAAATAAGTATTCTTGCAGAAGAAGTTGAGAGATTGAGAAATCAAGAACTTTTTGGAGGCGAGATTGGAACAACAAATAAAGGTTTCGGTCCAGCTGCATCAAAAGTTTATAACACATCTAAAGGTCTTGCTATTGGTGGTTATGGAGAAATCTTTAACACAGCATATCTAGCAGGCGATAAGGCTGATAAATCTGATGCATATCGTGGCGTTTTTTATATCGGTTATAAATTTGATGATGAATGGTCACTTAATACTGAAATAGAATTAGAACATGTTGACGAATCATATTTAGAATTCGCATACATTGACTATGATCCAAAATCTTTGGACGGTAAGTTAGGTTTTAGAGCAGGTCTATTACTATTACCGCTTGGTATAATTAATGAAATTCACGAACCAACAACATACCATGGTGTTTTCAGACCTTGGGTTGAGAATAAGTTGATACCAACAACTTCAAGAGAAAATGGTGCTGGTATTTACGGTACTCTCATGGACGGTAAGGTTGATTACAAGTGGTACTATGTAACCAGTTGGCAACAACCAGCTGCAACTAAGAAAGGTGCTGGAATGAGAGACTTTAGAGGTAAGGGTGGTTCTACTGTTAGTAACCATTTCGCAAATGTCGCTAAACTCGAATACCATGTTAACGATTCTACTGATGTTGGTTTTTCTATCTTTGATGGTGAAATTAACCCTTCAGGTGTAGCTAAAGTAAATGATTCTAACGCATCGGTTAGAATGCTTACTGCATACATACAAGGTGAATACAAAACTATCGAATATACATATTTGTATCATGAAAACAGATTCAGCTCTGTAGGAAGATTAAATGATCAATTAACATCTAACCTTCATGAAAAGTTTGGTACAAAACAAGTAGGTTATTACTGGAGTCTTGCTAAAGACATAGGTGCACACTTGGGTACTGATTGGTACGTTGCACCATTCTTCAGATATGAATATATAAATTTTCATGATGAAGTTGATGCTTCAGCATTTGAAAACAGTGATTATGAAACACAATATTATACATCTGGTTTAACAATTAAACCGATTTATAACATTGCGTTAAAATTTGACGTAACAAGATATACAGATAAAGCTGACGGTGGAGATCACAGGCAGCTTAATATAGGTCTTGGTTATATATTTTAAATTAGACCCCTCCTGTGTACGTTTAATTTAAATAAAATACTCTGGCTGCAGGCGCTCATATTCATAACCTGCCGGGGACAAGCAGCTTCTACACAAGTTTGCAGCCTGAGTATTGACAAAAACAAAGTTCTAAGTAGATATAAGTTATGAAATTTCTCACATCATTTTTTCTTTTTTTATTAACTAGCCAATCCATTGCAGGAGTATTAATGGATGTACCCAGTGCTTTAAAGTTTCATTTTGGGAAATATGATGTTACAAAAGAAAAGGTTTATTTGACCCCAACTTTTTTAAAAAAACTTGAGGAAGCCGCAAAATCCAAGTTTGAATCTAAAATATATACAGTCTATGAAGCAAAATCGGGTGGAAAGCTGATGATGAGCGGAATTTTAGAGACACATCTCTTAAGAAGCAGAACCCAAACTTTATTTTTGGTCTTTGATAGAAAAGGTAAGATTGTTTCCACTCAAGTTTTAGCTTTTTATGAGCCTGAGGAGTATATTATGTCTCCAAAATGGTTTGACCAATTTAAAAATAAAACTATTAAGGATAAAATGCAGCCAGGTATTGATTTAGCTAAAGTTAGTGGTTCCACTATTTCTTATAATGAAACTGCTGCTGCTATAAGAAGAATGACAACTCTTTATAATTATTTTTATAATTAGTTTATTATATAAACAGTAAGATGAGATTTTTTGTTACAAAAGATTTAAATAAAAATAGTGCATTAAAGTTAATTATTCTTTTCTCTTTAATTTTCTTTCTTGGCCTAATTGTTACAAATTTTTTATTTATGTATAAGATTGGTTTTACACCATCGCAAGTAACAAGTTATTATCTTGGGAACCCAGAAATCTTTAAACAACCTAAGAGTTATGGTTCTTTAGTTGAAGAGACACATTTTCATCTTTTCGCAATGGGTATAATTCTGATGACCTTAAATCATTTAATGCTTTTTAGTCAGCTTAAATATAGCTATAAGATATGGATAATTGTTATTTCCTTTTCTTCTTGTTTATTAGATATAGCTTCAAGTTGGCTCGTTCGATATATCTCTAGTGGCTTTTCAATATTAAAGGTTTCATCAATGATTGTTGAACAGATTTCCTTAGTGCTTTTAATTTACATAATTATTAAATCAATTTATTCCAAAGAAAATAACGAGGTGATTTATAAATGAATAAAATATTAATTGTTTTTTTGACTTTTATACTTTCAAGTTTTTCAGCACTAGCTGATTTTACCCCCCTTGAGGAGAAAGTTGTTGAGCTTAGAAATGTGCTTTCTAAAAATAAGACTATAAAAAAATCAGAATTAGAGGATTCTTTATTGTCTATAAGATCAAAAACATCACTAATTAAAAATGATATAGCACGAACAGACTTAACAGGAGATGTAGATATTTTATTAAAGAAATATGTGACTAGTAACAAAAAAGACTATGTAAAGTCAAAAGAAGTCGATTACTGGCTTCAGCACATTATTGATGATCTTTCTATGTTTGTTAAGATGGGTATAACTGAATAAATTTGGACTATAGGCGTATTTTAGTTAATCTACTATCGTAGATATTATACATCTACATTGGTTATTTTTTTATGTTAAGTACAGCTTTTATATCTTCTTTCACAATCATTTTTAGGGAATCCCTTGAGGCAGTCCTTATAGTTGCTGCAATTTATGGTTACCTGAATCAAATTGGTGAGAGTTCCGCTAAGAAAATAATTAATTATGCTTGGATTTCTGCTCTATTATTTGGTGGATTGACTTTTATTGGAGCCAATTATCTATTTCATTTAACCGCAGAGCATGCAGAAATAGTTGAAGGGGTCACAAGTATAGTTGCTTCTTTGATTTTATTTCAAGTAGGTGTTTGGTTTGTAAGTAAGGCTGAAGCTAATAAATGGAAAGAGTATATTGAATCCAAAATTCAATGTGCAATATCAAACCGAGATCGATTTACACTTTTTATGGTAGTTTTCTTCGCTGTTTATAGAGAAGTTTTTGAAACTATTTTATTTTACAAAGCCTTGCTCCTTCAATTTGACTCCGAGAGTATATCTTTTGGGTTCATAGTAGGAGTATTTGTTGTATCAATAATTTCATACTTAATTCTTAAGATGTCTGTGAGAGTGAACCTAAGATACTACTTTATAGCCACTAGTGCTATGCTCTTCATACTTTCAATATCGTTTTTAGGATATGGTATTACAGAGTTGCAAGAGGTTGGCATCTTTGATACAACGCTTTGGTTGTTTATTCCAAAAATAACAATTTTAGGAATTTATCCAACAATGGAAACCTTTATTCCTCAGCTATGTCTTTTGTTTTTACTTTCTTGGTCGGTTTATAATTCTTTCTTCCGTAAAAAGAGGATTTAAAGAAAATTTATTTATCAATCTTCTCTTTTTCTTTATCTGTATTAAGGGCATTGATATATAAGTTTTTCAAATTTGAAAGTGTCTCAGACATTATTTTTTCTTCATCTTCTGTGAGATTACCTTTTGTTTTATCCCTTAGAACATCCAGCATATCAATTAAATCTTTGGCCCTGTTTAAATCTATAGCTATTTGACCTGTAGCTGGATCGGGAGAAAGGCCTAAATGTATGGTTGCATTCACTGCATATGAAAGCACAATGTTAGAAAAATTCATTAAAATTTTATCGTCACTCATATGTTCTCCATCTTTTAATTGAACTTATAATAGTTATTTTATAGATTATTTAGAATATATCTAGCAATTTCTCAGCTATTTGTTCAAAGGCTTTACTTGATGGTGAATTAGGATCACTGTAAACAATAGGTTCTCCATTGTCACCGCCTTTCCGAATTTCAGGGTCTATTGGTATTTCACCAAGAAAAGGTACGTCAAATTTTTCAGCCATTTCTTTTCCACCACCACGGCCAAATATATCAATAACTTCACTGCCGTTTTGTAAATAGCTCATATTTTCAACAACACCTAATACAGGAACGTTAAGCTTTTTAAACATTTGTATTCCTCTTTTAACGTCGAGCAAAGCAACATCTTGAGGGGTTGTTACTATGATTCCACCATTAAGTGGTACAGTTTGAATCAATGATAAATGTGCATCACCTGTTCCTGGAGGTAGGTCTATTACCAAGTTGTCTACACCCTCCCATTCTACATCTTCGATAAATTGCTTTATCGCTCCATGCACCATGGGACCTCTCCATATTACTGTATCTTCATCACTTAAAAGGAATCCAATTGACATCATTTTTATATTAAACTTTTCTATAGGTAGAATTTTGTCATCTTTTGTTGCCATAGGTTTAGTATCAATTCCACACATCATAGGGACACTAGGCCCCCATATATCGGCGTCCATTAAACCAAAGTTTTTAATTTTTTTAGAAAATGCTAAAGCAAGATTAATTGCGACTGTTGATTTACCCACACCACCTTTACCACTTGCTATTGCAATATACTTTGAAATGTTTGGAAGTTTAGGATTTGGCTCGCTATCTGGAGAATTTGCAGGCTGTTGCACAGAACTATTCTTATTCTTATATACTGTAAATTGGAGCTCAGGGAATTCTAATCCCTCTCTAGAAAAAGCATTATTGATACCAATAGTTATATTTTGTGCAAGTTCTTGATCCTCTTTTGGAAGCTCTAAAACTATTCTTACTTTATCCTCATCGCAGGTTAAATCTTTAACTATTCCAAAAGATATTATATCCCGCGTAAAACCAGGGTAGGGTACTTCTTTTAGTAAATCATATAAGTCTTCTTTAGATTTCATTCTTTACATACCAAGCTTATTCTTAGCTTCTTCGGACATCATATTAGGGTTCCACGGTGGATCCCAAATAATTTCAACTAAAACAGTTTTTGCACCAAGAGCATATAAAACATTTTCAACTTGTCTTGTAATAGCCGAACCCATAGAGCAGCCTGGGGTTGTCAAAGACATCTTGATATCTATATTATTATCAGCCGTTTCAACATTATAGATTAAGCCTAAATCTACAATGCTTACAGGAAGCTCAGGATCCATAACGTTTTTAAGGGCATCAAGAACAGTCTCGGGCGTAAATTTAAAATCAGACTCCTTTTTCTCCTTATTTTTAAAAGAGGTAAGCTCAACTTTTGAGTTTGAATTTTCACTATTGGGAGAATTGATGTCTTTTTTAAAAACGATTTTCTTCATCAAGCAATATTATACCCAAAAAATATATACTTTCACTTAATTGAAAAAGTTGACAGTTAATAGAAGATTCAATAAGCTAAAAATCAGATGAGAAGAGAAACAAAAACTATAATAGTTGGTGATGTTAAGATTGGCTCGGGAAACCCAATTTCTGTCCAAACAATGACCAAGACTGATACACGTGATGTAAAATCTACAGTTAATCAAATAAAATCTGTAGAAGCTGAAGGATGTCAGATTGTTAGATGTGCAGTACCAGACATGGATGCGGCAAAAGCATTAAAAGAGATAGTTAAAAATACTAATATTCCAATTGTCGCTGACATACATTTTGATTATAGACTAGCTTTAGAGGCTATTAAGTCTGGAATACATTGCTTAAGAATTAATCCTGGAAATATCGGAAGCAAAAGGAGAATTGAGGAAGTTGTTAAAAGTTTAAAGGTAGCAAATATACCAGTAAGAATTGGGGTAAATTCTGGTTCACTAGAAAAAGATATATTAAAAAAATATGGTTCACCAACATCTGAAGCACTTGTTGAAAGTGCAATTAGGCATATAAATATTTTAGATGAACTTAATTTTCATGAAATTAAAATATCTGTAAAATCATCAAACGTTAAGGTGATGCAAGAGGCCTATAGACAGCTTGGAAAGCAGACAGATTATCCATTACATCTAGGTGTTACTGAGGCTGGTACTTATGCAGTTGGATCTGTAAAATCAGCCATAGGAATAGGAAGTCTTATCTCCGAGGGATTAGGGGATACAATTAGAGTTTCCTTAACAGACGATCCTGTTAAAGAAGTAAAGTTAGGTAATGATATTTTAAAAGCTCTCGGACACTTTAAGAATGGAATAGAATTAATATCCTGTCCGGGTTGTGGAAGACTGGAAATTGACTTGCAATCCTTAGTTGAAGAAGTTGAAAAGAGGATTGCAGATATAAAACTCACAAGAACTCTGAAAGTTTCTGTTTTAGGCTGTATTGTTAATGGTCCAGGAGAGGCAATTGGTTCAGATATCGGCATAGCAGGCGGGAATGGTCAAGGACTTGTTTATAAGGGTGGAAAATTATATAAATCATGTAAAGAAAGTGAATTGGTAGATATACTTATTGAGGAGATTAAAAATCTTAATTGATTTAAATATTTAAATTGAAATTATCAAACTATTTAATAGCAACTTTAAAAGAGGCCCCCTCAGATGCAGAAACCACTAGCCATCAGTTAATGGTTAGAGCTGGAATGATTAGGAAGATTGCCGCAGGTATTTATAACTTCTTGCCCACAGGTCTTAGAGTTTTTAGAAAGGTTGAAAATATCATTAGGGACGAAATGAATAAAGCAGGCGCAATAGAAGTGATGATGCCTTTTGTTACTCCTGCAGATTTATGGCAAAAAAGCGGTAGATGGGATATTTATGGGAAGGAATTATTAAGGTTAAATGATAGAGCAGAGAGGGATTTTTGTCTTGGGCCAACACACGAAGAAGTAGTAACCGATTTAGTTGATAGAGAAGTTAAGTCTTATAAAAATCTACCTGTAACCATATATCAGATACAACCCAAATTCAGAGATGAAATAAGACCGAGATTTGGAGTGATGCGTGCTAGAGAATTTACCATGAAAGATGCTTATAGTTTTGATGTAGATGAAATGCAAGCTGAAAGATCATATTTAAATATGTTTGATGCTTATAAAAGAATTTTTGACAGATGCGGGCTAACTTATAAAGCTGTTGAAGCTGATTCTGGAAATATTGGGGGAAGCTTCTCACATGAATTCATGGTTCTTGCAGAAACGGGAGAAGACCTTGTTTTAAGCTGTGACTCATGCGATTTCGCAGCAAATGTAGAGACCACAAGTGTTAGAGTTTCGTTGAACGATAAAAGCCCAGAGAAATTATTACCCAAGGAAGAAATTGAAACTCCAAACATGACATCTGTAGATGAAGTAACTGGCTTTTTAAAAGTTGATTCAACTTTAATTGTTAAAACTTTAGTACTAGAGACTGATACTGGTCTAGTTGCAGTTTTAATCCGTGGAGATCATGAGCTCAGCATAACAAAACTTAAAAAGTTTCTGGATGTTAATCTTCTTGAATTAGCAGAAAAAGAGGTTTTAAAAAAGCATAAAATAGTCAAAGGGTTCTGTGGACCGGTTGATTTAGATATCAAAATATTTGCTGATAATTCGATAAAAGAGCTTAATAACTTTATTACAGGGTCCAATAAGCCTGATTCGCATATTAGGAATGTAAATCACGGTAGAGATTTTGAAATTCAAAGTTTTGGTGATTTTAGAGAGGCTGTTGATGGGGATTTATGTCCATGTGGCGACTGTAAAGCCAAGTTAGCTTCAACTAGAGGAATTGAAGTTGGTCATGTATTTAAACTTGGAACCAAATATAGTGAAAGTATGAATGCAACATTTGCTGACCAGGACGGAAAAGAGAAAAATTATTATATGGGATGCTATGGAATAGGAGTAGGTCGTGTAGTAGCAGCAGCAGTTGAACAGAATAATGACAAAGATGGTATCAGATTCCCCAAAGCATTAGCCCCATTTGAAATAATTATTATATCAACTGATAAAAATGAAGGAGATTCTCTTTCAAAAGCAAGTGAGATATATGATTTACTTTTAGAGAATAATTATGATGTTGCTTTAGATGATAGGAAAGAAAGTCCCGGAATTAAATTCAAAGATGCTGAGCTTTTAGGTATACCTTTTCAACTAAGAATTGGCCCCAAATCCTTAGAGAAGGGAGTTGTAGAATTAAAAGATAGGCTTTTGGGAAATGTTTTAGAATTAGATAAGGATGACCTGCAAGGAATAAAGGATAAGCTAGATGAATTACTCAGATAAAATTATTTTGGCTCTTGATAGCAGTGATATTAAAGAAAACCTCTCACTTATTAATGAATTAGTTCCTCCAATTAAAATTGTCAAAATTGGTCCTGTTTCATTCTTACCTAATGCTAAAAAATTAATTGAAGAAATTCAAAAAACTGATTGCACAGTAATGTTTGATTTTAAATTTTTCGATATCCCCAATACTATTACAGAATCTTTAAGGTTCCTTTTTGATATAAATACAAAAATATTTACAATTCATTGTCTCGCTGGACAAAGAACCATTGCATCAGTGATGAAGAAAATTAACGAATTGGATAAGCAGATAGCTGATGAAATAAATTCCAAAGGAATTAAAGATGCTAATTATTTGGGCAGGCCTGAAGTTTTTGGCGTTACTATACTGACTAGCTTTGATAACGAACAATTAAAATCAATTGGATTAAAAGGCACTATTAAAGATAATGTTTTAAGGTTAGTAGAAAACTCTATATCGGCTGGTATAGATGGTATTGTCTGTTCTGGTGAAGAAATCGAATCAATCAGGAAGAACTTTGGAAGTAATATAAAAATTCTAGTTCCCGGAGTTAGATTAGGCTCATCCGAAGATGATCAAAAGAGGGTTATTACCCCTAAGCAAGCATTTAGTTTGGGTGCTGATTATATTGTGCTAGGTAGAACATTAACCTCTTATGAAAACAAAAAAGAAAGGTATGATAATATATTAAAATCTTTAGATTAGGACGGTAGTTATGGCTTTAAATAATGAATATATAGGATATAAAACAAAAGTTTCTTCAGAGGAAATTAGCAAAGATGGGGTTTCATCTTATCTTTCAGCTATAGGCTCAACTAATAATTATTATATTGATAATAATGTGGCACCACATATGTTCAATGTTGTCCAAGAAATAGGGCTAGTTGAAAGTATATGGAAGATGGAAGATCTTTATGAATCTAAAGAAGAAATGGATAGGAGTGTTTTAATGCTTGTCCATGGTGAACAGACTATGAATTTCTCAAGAATGCTTAAGTTTGGAGAAAAAATAGATTCATATGCATTAATTGAAAACATCCAGCAAAAAGGCTTAAATAATATTTTAAAATTAAAAGTTTTTCATACAGATTCTAATAATAATCCGGTCGGTGATTCGTCGTGGACTTTATTTATACGTGCTTCAGATTCTGAAATTGCTAAAGCAAAAGAATTAAAGAAAGATGAACCTCCAAAACCTAAAAAGGCTCCAAAAGAACCTGCTCCTACTCCTGAGTATATTATGAAAGCTGGCTTTAGTGTGGGTAAAGATATTAC
>Ga0209036_1000693_pt1 | contig 14435 bp, 10 predicted proteins | sample MarorgKNORR_S2LV_3_FD_188222 | JGI IMG/M metagenome (GOLD analysis project Ga0209036, IMG submission 188222) | Marine microbial communities from the Southern Atlantic Ocean, analyzing organic carbon cycling - DCM_A/KNORR_S2/LV (SPAdes) (version 2) | ecosystem: Environmental > Aquatic > Marine >... | reverse complement strand
CAAAAACGCCTCGAACCCAACTTAGGTAAATTAAATTTTGATCCTGAAGAGCAAAAATATATTTTGAAGCGCTTAAGTTCAGCGGAAGGCCTTGCAAAATTCTTGGCATCAAGATATCCAGGTATGAAAAGATTCGGAATTGATGGTGCTGAATCATTAATTCCGCTAGTCGATAGTCTTATTCAAAATTGTGGAGTATTTGGAGCTGAACAAATTTGTTTTGGAATGGCTCATAGAGGTAGATTAAATCTGTTGGTAAATGTTCTGGGGAAATCTCCAAAAGAACTATTTAACGAATTTGAAGAAGATTATGAACTAGAGGGCGCTAGCACTGGAGATGTAAAGTATCATCTTGGTTCTTCAACCAATATCTTAACTCCTAATGGAGAGGTGCACGTATCACTAGCAAATAATCCGTCTCATCTTGAAATTGTCGATCCAGTTGTCCTCGGTTCAGTCAGAGGAAGACAAGATAGAATCAAAGATAACAACAAAGAATTAGTAATTCCCATTTTAATTCATGGAGATGCATCTTTTTCTGGGCAAGGAGTTGTGATGGAAACCCTTCAAATGTCTCAAACTAGAGGTTACGGAGTTGGAGGCACCATCCACGTCATAGTCAATAATCAAATAGGTTTTACCACTTCAAATGAGGAAGATTCACGATCAACGCAATATGCAACTGATGTTGCAAAAATGGTTGAAGCTCCGGTTCTTCATGTAAATGGAGATGATCCAGAAATGGTAGTTTTTGCTGCAAAATTAGCATGTGAATATAGATACAACTTTAAAAAAGATATTGTTATAGATATGTTTTGCTATAGACGAAGGGGCCACAATGAGGCTGATGAGCCGTCTTCAACTCAACCTATCATGTATCAAAAAATTGCTAAGCAAATTTCTGTGAAAAGAGCATATCAGGAAAAACTCATTTCATCAGGAGTTACTAGTCAATCTGAGTGTGATGAGATAGAAAAAAATTATAGGTCAGCAATAGAAAAGGGAGATTCTGTTGTTCATAATCTTGCTACAAAACCAAATGAGTCAATGTGGTTTGACTGGACTCCATATATGGATCAAAAAGGAGATGTTAAAATCAAGTCTTCATTTAGTAAGAAAAGATTCAAAGATCTTGCTGACAAAGCATTTATGCCTCCCAAAGATTTCACTTTGCAAAAGCAGGTAGATAAAATTTTTTCTGACAGACGCCAAATGGCAGAGGGAAAAATTCCTGTTAATTGGGGCTTTGCAGAGAATATGGCATATGCAACCTTGCTCGATCAAGGCTATCCAATAAGATTTTCTGGGCAAGACATAAGACGGGGAACATTTTCGCATCGTCATGCCATTGTGTTAAATCAACAGGATGGAAGAGGCTGCATACCTTTAGTCGATATTGCAAAGAATGCAGATACAACATTTGATGTATATGACTCTCTTTTATCTGAAGAAGCTGTCCTTGGTTTTGAATATGGTTATTCTGCAACGAGTCCAAAAGGACTGGTCATGTGGGAGGCTCAATTTGGCGACTTCGTTAATGGAGCGCAGGTTGTTATTGATCAATTTATTGTTTCTGCTGAACACAAATGGGAAAGACTCTCTGGATTAGTCATGCTGCTTCCGCATGGTTATGAAGGACAAGGTCCAGAGCATAGTAGCGCAAGACTGGAAAGATTTTTGCAACTGTGTGCATACGAAAACATTCAAGTTTGTGTTCCTAGCACTCCTGCTCAAATATATCATTTACTGAGACTCCAAACTATTCGAATGATGAGAAGACCACTTGTAGTGATTTCGCCAAAAAGTCTGCTCAGAAACCCAAACGCAGTATCTGCTTTAGACGAACTAACAGAAGGTTCCTTTAAATATGTAATTGATGATCCGGTTGATTCTCCTGAAAAAGTAAGCAAAATAATTATGTGTTCAGGGAAAGTTTTTTATGATTTAGCCTCAAAAAGAGATGATCTTGGTTTGGATTCTACTGCCATAATTAGGATTGAGCAGCTTTATCCGTTTCCTTACGATACCCTCGAAAAAATCTTAAAGACCTATAAAAATGCAACAAGCTTTGTATGGTGCCAGGAAGAGCCAACAAACCAAGGAGCCTGGTACAACCATAGGCATAGATTGCAAGAAGTTTTAGATAGATTAAATTTAAAAGCAGAAATAGGATTGGTCAGTCGTGAAGCTTCATCCGCTCCAGCTGTAGGTTTAAATAAATTACACATTCAACAACAAGAAGCCCTAGTAATAGAGGCTTTAACTAATGAGAAATAAAAATGACAACTGAAATAAAATCACCAACATTTCCTGAATCGGTAGCAGACGGAACGATTGCCAACTGGGTTAAAAAAGAAGGCGATAGTGTTAAGCAGGATGAAGTAATTGCTGAAATTGAAACTGATAAAGTTGTACTAGAGGTTGTTGCTCCATTCGATGGTGTTGTTTCAAAAGTTCTTAAACCTGCTGGAGAAACTGTTCTTAGTGCTGAATTAATAGCAGAATTCAGAAAAGAAGATATTAATCAGGCATCTGCTGTTCCAAAGAATGAAATTGTTGCTGAGCCTGAAAAAGAGCAAGGACTTGAAATCAACCATGAGCTCAAAGATTCGTCTAATAAAAATGGACCCGCAGTCAAAAAGCTCTTAAAAGAACATGATCTAAATGAAAGCGATATTAGTGGATCTGGAAAAAATGGAAGAATTACTAAATCAGATATCGTAAATCATTTGGATGTACCTGTTAGTAAAGATCAAGAGAAATCTATGAGTCCATCCGTTAAGATTGCATCATCTTCTGATGAGAGGCTTGAAGAAAGAGTGCCCATGTCTAGGCTTCGCTCAACAATAGCTAATAGATTGCTAACTGTTAAACAGGAAACGGCAATGCTTACTACCTTTAATGAGGTTGACCTAAAGCCAATCAAAGATCTGCGAGCAAAATATGGTAATGAATTTGAAGAAGAGCATGGTGTGAAATTAGGTTTTATGGGTTTCTTTGTTTTGGCAGCAGTACAAGCGTTAAAGAAATTTCCTGTTGTAAATGCTTCTATTGATGGTACCGATATTGTTTATCATGGATATCAGGACATAGGAGTTGCTGTTTCTACGGACAGAGGTCTGGTTGTTCCAGTTATAAGAGATGCAGGTAATTTAAGGATAGCTGATGTTGAAAAATCTATTTTAGACTATTCAGACAAAGCAAGGCATGGAAAATTATCAATCTCAGAAATGCAGGGTGGTACATTTACAATTTCTAATGGTGGAGTATTTGGGTCTTTGTTATCTACTCCTATCCTAAACGCTCCGCAAACTGCAATTTTAGGAATGCATACAATCCAAGATCGTCCAGTGGCAATCGACGGAGAAATAGTAATTCGTCCAATGATGTATCTAGCCTTAAGTTATGATCATCGCTTACTAGATGGAAAAGAAGCTGTCTCTTTTCTAATAGCAATTAAAGATCAATTAGAATCTCCCGAAAAACTTTTATTAAACTTATAAGGTCTGTAGATGTTCGATGTAATTGTAATTGGAAGTGGCCCAGCTGGTTATGTTGCTGCAATAAGAGCTTCTCAATTAGGTTTAAAAACTGCGTGCATTGAAAAATCATCTAGTAATAGTAAGCCACAATTAGGAGGCACATGTCTGAACATAGGCTGCATTCCATCTAAAGCATTATTGGATTCATCCCACCGATATGCAGATGCGCTAAACCATTTATCTGATCATGGAATTAAGGTAACCAAGCCCAAGATAGATATTTCTCAAATGATGGACAGAAAAAATAAAATTGTTTCTCAACTCACGTCGGGAGTCGCCGGGCTTCTTAAAGTAAATAAAGTATCTCAAATTACAGGTAGTGCAAAAATAATTGATTCAAATAATGTTGAAGTTACTAATGAAGAAAAGACTGAATTGTTTAAAACCAAAAATATTATTATAGCTACAGGATCTATGCCAATAGATATTCCTGTTGCAAAGGTAGACAACAAAAATATTGTGGACAGCACTGGAGCCCTCGAATTTAAATCAGTGCCTAAGACATTGGGCGTAATTGGGGCGGGCATTATTGGATTAGAGCTCGGAAGCGTGTGGTCTAGACTTGGATCAAAGGTAACGATTTTAGAGGCCATGGATGATTTTTTACCTATGGCAGATTCAAAAGTCTCTGATGACGTTTTCAAAGAATTTAATAAGCAAGGATTAAATATTAATTTGGGCTGCAAAGTAACTGCCGCAATATCCAATGAAAAAAAAGTAACTGTAAATTTTGAAAAAAATGGAAATCAGTCTGAATTAACTTTTGATAAATTAATTGTTGCTGTCGGTCGTAAACCCTATACAAATAATCTATTTGATGAAAGTTGTGGTTTATCAGTTGATCATAATGGTTTTATTTCGGTGAATGATTTTTGTGAAACACAAATAAAAAATATTTGGGCGGTAGGTGATGTTGTCAGAGGACCAATGTTGGCTCATAAAGCTTCCGAGGAAGGTATTATGGTTGCAGAGAGAATTGCAGGAAATCAAGTTGAAATGGAGTATGACATTGTGCCATCTGTAATCTATACACATCCAGAAGTTGCATGGGTAGGAAAAAATGAAAAAGAGCTCAAGGATGTAGGAGTCGAATTTAAAACTGGGTCTTTCCCATTTGCTGCGAGTGGAAGAGCCTTGGCTACCGGTGAAAGTACTGGTTTTGTAAAAGTAATAGCTGACAAGAGGACAGATACTATATTGGGTGTTCATGCTTTCGGTCCAGCTGCTGCTGATATCGTTCAGCAAGGAGTAGTTGCTATGGAATTTGGTGCCAGTGCAGAGGACCTCGGCTTAACTATTTTTAGTCATCCAACAGTTTCTGAGGCATTGCATGAGGCAGCGCTTGCAGTAAATCAACAAGCTATACACATAGGAAATAGTAAAAAATGAATCTCCATGAGTATCAAGGTAAAGAGCTTTTCGCAAAATTTGGTTTACCAGTCTCAAATAATGCAGTTGTTACATCTCCAGATGATGTCTTGAGTGCATGTAGAGATATTGGTGGAGATAAATGGGTAGTGAAAGCACAGGTACATGCCGGAGGTAGAGGTAAGGCCGGAGGCGTAAAGTTAGTTGATACGCCTGAAGAGGCAATAGAATTTGCTAATCATTGGCTTGGGAATAGACTAGTCACATATCAGACTGATTCTAATGGGCAACTAGTAAGCTCCATTTTAGTAGAAGAGTGTACCGATATTGCAAAAGAGCTTTATCTGAGCGCAGTTATTGACAGAGGTACTCAAAGAATTGTCTTTATTGGCTCGAGTGAAGGTGGAGTCAATATTGAAGAGGTTGCTGAAAAAACACCTGAGAAAATTATTTATGAACCTATTGATCCTCTTACAGGGCCAATGGGGTTTCAGGCAAGAAAAATTTCAAAAGTGTTAGGTTTGGATAATGAACAGTCAAAACAGTTTTCAAAAATGCTTTCGCAATTAACTAAGTTATTTATTTCTTATGATCTCAGCTTGCTTGAAATCAATCCATTAGTAATAACTCAAGGAGGAAAACTTCATTGTTTGGATGCAAAAATTAATATCGATTCTAATGCAATTTATAGACAGCCAGAAATTCAAGCAATGCGAGACCTATCTCAAGAGGATCCTAGAGAGGCTGAAGCTGCTAAAAGTGACTTAAGCTATGTTTCATTAGATGGAAACATAGGTTGTATGGTAAATGGTGCTGGGTTAGCAATGGGAACCATGGACACTATTAAATATTTTGGTGGTTCGCCAGCAAATTTCCTTGATGTTGGCGGAACTGCTACTCAGGAAAGAGTCTCGAAAGCTTTTAAATTAATATTAGCTGATCCTGAAGTAAAAGTAGTTCTAGTTAATATTTTTGGAGGAATAGTCAGATGTGATCTGATTGCTGAAGGTATCTTGGCAGCAATTGAGGAGGTTGGGGTTTCTATTCCAGTGGTTGTAAGACTCGAAGGAAATAATGCAGATATTGGCAGTGATATTCTTGCTAAATCTAATGCTGCAATCGAGAGTTTAAATAATCTTGAGGAAGCTTCAAAGAAAGCAGTGGAGCTTAGTAAATGAGCATATTAGTTGATAAAAAAACACGTCTTTTAGTTCAAGGCTTTACCGGTTCGCAAGCAACTTTGCACTCTGAACAGTCCATAGAATATGGAACCAATATTGTTGGAGGCGTTACCCCAGGAAAGGGCGGGCAGAAACATTTAGATATACCAGTTTTTAATTCTGTTCATGAGGCTGTTGAAGAGGTAGAACCCAACGCATCAATTATTTTTGTCCCAGCACAATTTTGCAAAGATTCAATTTTAGAAGCTGCCGATGCAGGGATAAAATTAATTATCTGTATCACTGAAGGTATTCCAACTTTAGATATGTTGATTGTTAAAAAGAAAGTTGATGAGCTAGATGTAACTTTAATAGGACCAAATTGCCCAGGAATAATCACTCCTGGTGAGGCAAAGTTAGGTATTATGCCTGGCAGTATTCATATGAAAGGCTCAGTTGGCATCATTTCTAGATCTGGCACTTTAACTTACGAAGCTGTTAAACAGACATCAGATTTAGGCTTGGGTCAAAGCACATGTATTGGTATTGGTGGAGATCCAATTCCAGGCACTTCCTTTATTGATGTTTTAAAAATGTTGGAGGCTGATGATCAAACTAAAGCTATAGTTATGGTGGGCGAAATTGGTGGTACAGCTGAGGAAGAGGCTGCTGAATACATTAAAGATAATGTATCTAAACCAGTTATTTCATATATAGCTGGCCAAACAGCTCCGGCTGGAAAGAGGATGGGTCATGCTGGGGCAATTATTGCTGGCGGCAAAGGAACGGCTGCTGATAAAATTAAGAAGTTAAAGGAATGTGGTGTGCATATTGCAGAAAATTTGCTTCAAATTGGAACTAAAACTAAGGAAGTTCTCGGATAGGCCTACTTATAAACTTATTGGCAATATAATTTAGTCTTGGAATTATCATGCTTGCGAATATTGTTAATCCTGTAATCATGCCAACCCAAATGCCTGAAGGACCCATTGGATTTCCAAGTATTCCAAAATAAGTTAAATAATATCCTAAGGGCAGAGCGATAAACCAGTAAGTCAAAATTATCATTAGCATAGGAGCGAAGGCATCTTTATAACCTCTCAGGCTGCCTAGCGCTCCCATTTGCATTCCATCAGGAATCTGAAAAATTGCTCCGAACAGCAAAAGATTAATTGCGATTGAAATAATAGCAACGTCAGAGGAATAAATTGAGACTAGGCTTTCCCTAAATATTAAAATAACCGCCATGTTCAGTATAGCTCCACTTAAACAGATTAAAATAGCAACGTGAGAAGCATATTTAGCTTTTTCAAATTCTACTTCTCCAACTAGATTTCCTATTCTTGTTGCAGCTGCCAGACCAAAAGATAATGGCAAAATAAATAAAACACTTACTATATTAATTGCTACTGTATGGCCACTGATAACAGATGATCCAAGTGACCCAAGTATTAAAGCAGCTCCTGAAAACATACTTAATTCCACAAAGACTCCAAAACCAATAGGCAGCCCAAGTTTTAGGGCTTCTTTTGTGGTTTCTGAGTTTGGAGGTGAAAATTTTGAAAATATTTTTGTTGGCGCATATTCCTTCTTTTTAAGAATCACGAGCACCAAAACAATGACTCCAATAACTATATTTATTGATGTTGCGATTCCACAGCCAACTCCACCCATTGGAGGGATTCCAAAATATCCGTAAACAAAAATAATATCTAGTGGAATATTAAGCAGCAACCCAATGAAAGCAACCCAAAAAACAGGAAGAGTCAGGCCCATACCTTCGCTGTAGCAACGAAGACATGTAAAAATCATATTGGCAATAAAACCATATGACATAGCTTTCAAATAACCATCTGAAATTAGAGCAATATTTTCTTCAATATCAAAAAAAGGAATGAAAAAACTTAAATTTCTATAGAGAATAAATCCAATAAGTCCAAGAGCTATGCTGACCCAAAGAATTTCTCGAACTTTTTGACCAATCTCTTCATATTTTTTTGCTCCAAAAAGCTGAGCTACTATTGGTGTTACAGCAAATAGACATCCGCCAAGCAAAAAATAAAAAGGCATTGAGAGAGCATTACCTATTGCTAATCCAGATAAGTCTAGGGCGCTTGCTCTTCCAGCAACAATGGTATCTGTAACTCCCATACCCATATAAGATATTTGTGAACCATAAATTGGAACACCTATCTTAAGTAATTGTTTTAATTCTTTTAGTAAGTTTTTCAAAAAAATAAGCCCAGAAATTCCTCGGTACTTTATCATACAAGGACCAAATTAAAATTGGAGATATAAAATTAGAAGAGATAGTCGCCCATACTGGTTAAAAAGAATTGCCTCTAAGTTGAATATAAGATATGTCAATAGATTTATTCGACCTCAGTTTAAAAATTTAGGAAAGGGACCAGTTTTTTTTAAGCCAAGATATATCAAGCTTTTTGGTTCAAATATTTCCGTTGGGAATTTTCCTACGTTTATTTCTGCTCCAGATGATTATATACAAATAACTAGTTGGGACACTGGTGATTGGAATGGAGAGGTTGAAATTGGGAATTACGTTTTAATCTCTCCTGGTGTAAGAATTATGGCAGCTGATAGGGTTGTAATTGGAGACTCTTGTATGTTTGGGCATGGAGCCTGTATCACTGATGCTGACTGGCATGGAATTTATGATAGAACAAAAGTTGTCGGTGATCCAAAGCCAGTAACCCTTGAAGAAAATGTTTGGATTGGAGAAGATGCAATGATTTGCAAGGGAGTAAAAATTGGTAAAAACAGTATTGTCGGAGCCAGATCAGTAGTTACAAAAGATATTCCTAAAAATACTATTTATGCAGGTAATCCGGCAATATTTATCAGAGATTTAGATGAAGGCGAATTTACAACCCGCAAAGATTTTTTTAAGAATCCAGTTAAGCTTGCAAAAGATTTTGACTTACTTGATCGCTATACACTAGGTCAAAATTCATTATTTGGTTGGATAAAAAGTATTATATTTAGGGATAAATCTCATTGATCAACATAGCAGCTGATTTCCAAATTCCTGAAATTAAATCTAGATTAGATGATCTACTAGATACTGAATATTCATTAAAATTTTTTGATTCAAGCACTGTATCAGCTTTTGATCTTAAAAATATTGATGCTTTATTTGTTCGCTCAACACTCTCTGTAAATCGTGCGCTTTGTGAGGGTACAGGAGTTAGTTTTATTGCTTCCGCAACTGCAGGAGTTAATCATTTAGATATAGATTTTTTAGAAAGTGAGCATATTGCTTGGTCATATGCTCCTGGTTGCAATGCTTATAGTGTTATTCATTATGTATTAGCGGCAATAGGAGAGTTGATTAAAGACAAGCTTTTTCAGAAAAATCAGAGCATTGGCGTACTTGGTTATGGCAATATCGGAAAAAGGCTATATAAAATTCTCAAAGCTTTAAACTTTGATGTTTATGCATGCGATCCATTTATCTCAAAATCTGAATTAATTGATTTAGAAAGTTTGCTTGAATGTGATTTGGTGACAGTGCATGTGCCTCTTACTATTCATGGTTCTTACCCAACAATTAATTTACTAAATGATTCTCATATAAAAAAATTATCTAATAAATTAATTATTAATACCTCTAGAGGTGAAGTTGTATCAGAAGCATTAGTCATGCAAGCAAAAGACTTAATTTATATTTCCGATGTTTGGATCAATGAGCCTTCACCATCTCGAGAATTGATACAAAAATCTTACATCGCAACACCTCATATTGCAGGTTACAGCATCGAAGGAAAACTAAATGGTGCCAAAATAATTGCTGAGAACTGCGCAAAACAATTTCAATGCTTGAAAACTGAAGCAGATAAAACTGAGAAAATGCCAAATTGGCCTTATGAGATCAGTAACATTATTCAAGATGTTCATGATATGTCATTTCCATTGGCGCTCTTTAATAGTGAGCTAGATCTCAAATCTATTTCAGCTTCATTAAAAGCTCTTTCTATAGAAGAAATAGAAAGAGGATTTAGATCTCTCAGGGAAAATCATCCGCCAAGGCACGACTTCAATTCATTTTCGTTTAAAAAGATTACTCAATTAGATAAAAAATTAGATATTGAGTTTTTTTATGATTTAGGAAGAGCAGGATATTTCTAAATCTTTTGCCCATGCTGGTGACTTCTCTGCATAGTGTTGATATTCATCCAACTCACTAAAGGGATTTGTAATAACTTTAATAAATTTCTCAATTACAGTGAAATCTGATTCCTCTGCCGCCTCAATTGCTTCTTGTGCCATATAATTTCTAAGAATAAACTTAGGATTATTTTCATTGAGCAACTTTATTTTTTTTTCTGAAGAAGTAATCTCAACTTCCTGACGTTTTTGATAGGATTTAATCCATGCTTTAGCTACATCTGAACTAAGTTCAGCAGTATGATCTTTATTAACTGCCGTCGCAAGATTTCTAAATGTATTTGTATAGTCTAGTTTTTCAGACTCCATAATATCCAATAAACTTTGAATTAAATGAGCATCACCATTCTTAGATTTTCTTAATCCCAATCTTTTTCTATATAACTCTGCAAGACAATCTTGAAAAGTAGATTCATAAGTTTTTAGAATCTCGCCTTGGCATTCTTCAGAAATCAAGGAAGATAAAGCATGGCCAAGAGCTGAGCAATTCCATAAACCTATATATGGCTGATTCTTAAATGCATATCTACCCTGATGGTCTGAATGATTACATACATAAGTAGGTAGGTAATCTTCCATAAATCCAAAGGGACCATAATCAAAAGTTTCTCCTAAAATACTCATGTTATCAGTATTCATAACACCATGATTAAAACCATAAGCTTGCCATTGCGCAATTAAGCTTGCTGTTTGATCAACAATTGACTTAAAGAAGTCTTCGTAAACATCTTTAGTTTTAGAGAAATAATTAGAATAATTATCAATACAAAAATCAGCTAAAGCTTTAACATGCTCTGGTTTATTGTTGTAATGAAAATATTCAAAATTACCAAATCGAATATGAGTTTTGGAGGTTCTTGCAAGCATTGCAGCTGTTTCACTTTTCTCTCTGATAACTATTTCGTCACTTCCAATGATCATCAATGCTCTTGAGGTTGGAATCGATAGAGCATGCATTGCCTCTCCACATAAATATTCTCTTATCACAGAACGCAAAACAGCTCTTCCATCCCCAAATCTAGAGTAAGGAGTTTTACCTGCTCCTTTTAAATGAATATCAATTACTCCTTCAGCAGAATCTGTCTGTCCAAGTAATAATCCTCGTCCGTCACCTAATTTCTCAACATATTGCCCAAATTGATGACCTGAATAAACCATAGATAATGGTTTTAATGATTTGATTTTAAATGAGCCATTAAAGATTTCTAAGAGTTTTTGTGTTTCAACATCTTGAAACCCCAATTCTTTTTTTAACTCAACATTTTGGGTAACCAACAAAGGATTTTTAAATCCTTGCCACATTTGACAAGTATGAAATTCATCAGGAAGCTCAGCATAAGCATGAGGCTTTATTGGGACCATTTATCCTTTAGCAATTTGTATTAAATTACCAACATGATCATCTCTTGAATGATCTACTCCTAAATGCTCAACTTCATTCCACATCGCAGCACTGCATATGGGACTTAAATTATCTTTTAGGGCATTAGCTACCTCTTCACCAGTTCCACAGAAACCAAGCGTCTCAACCATTTCGTCAGTAACAAGAGAAAACATCTCCTCCCATTTTCCTTCAACAGAAAGTTTATGAAGGGCCTCATTTATTTCTTCCCACCCATGAAACTCTAATGCTGGTCTATATGTTCTGGTGGAGGCATAGAAACTAATTCTTGCAGCAACGTTTCTTTTTGCTATTTGGAGATCTTCTTCAGATTCACCAGTAGCAATAAAACCACCCCAGAGTAACTCACATTCTTTAGGGTCTCTTCCTGATTTTTTCGCTCCCTCAATTACTGCTGGCAAAATAATATCATTGATATATTTTGGAGAGCACATGGGATGGAGCAGTAATCCGTCAGCCACTTCTCCTGCAATTCTTGCCATACCAGGCCCAAGTCCAGAAACATAAATTGGGGGCACCTCAAAATCCATTGGCGGTGGAGTAAACATTGGTGTCATGAGAGTATGAGTATAATGTTCGCCTTGAAAATCTAGCTTCTCTCCCGTTTTCCATGTATTCCAAATTGCTTTAACCGCTAATATGTATTCACGCATTCTGGGTGCAGGAGGAGACCAAGGTACGCTAAATCTTCTTTCATTGTGCCCTTTTACTTGAGTTCCTAAACCAAGTTGAAAGCGACCATCACCAAAAGATTGTAGGTCCCAACCCATATTTGCTACTGTCATAGGACTTCTAGGGAAAGCTATTGCCAATCCAGTTCTAACTATCATTTTTTTTGAATGTTCTAAACCAAGCAAAACTGGAAGAAAAGGCTCATTGTTAAGCTCGCCTGAAACCAAGGCATCATATCCAAGTGATTCAGCATGTTTGACGATTTCAATCGTATTTTTTGAAAGGCCAGGTATATATGTTTCAATTCTCATATTATTTTATGTTAAGTTTTGAGTTTGCATAATTTTGAGCCCATTGATAATTAGGTTTACCTGATGGCGCTCTTTCAATTATTTCGGAAAAGACAATTTCTTTTGGCATTTTATAGCTAGCAATATACTTAGAAGCGCTTTCTTTTAAATCATCAAGAAGTAGATCCTGCTCATCTCTTCTTTGTATCACAGCAACTACTTTTTGTCCCCATTTTTCATCTTTTACTCCCACAACCAAACAGTCAAAAACATTTGAATGTGCTTTTAGTGCCATCTCAACTTCTTCTGGAAATATTTTTTCACCACCCGAATTAATTGAAACACTCCCTCTACCAAGAAGAGTCATCTGACCATCTTCTTCATATTTTGCCATATCTCCAGGTATTGAATACCTCTCACCATTGACCTCAATAAAAGTTTTTTTAGATTTCTCTTCATCTTTGTAATAAGCCAGTGGAACATGACCTTTTCTTGCGAGATAACCAATAGTTTCTGTATCATCTGGTTGAATTATCTCTAGTGTATCGAGATTTAAAATTTCACTAAAATTTGGCTTGGTGAATTTAGGACCGCCACCTGAATCTTTTAATTTTCCGTCTTTAGTGTGAATATTTACGCCAGTGGCGCCTGTCTCAGATGAACCCACTGCGTCAATTAAAAATAAGTTGGGTAGATATTCCAAAATAGTGTCTTTAATAGAAGGGCTAAAAACAGAGGCTGTACTTGAAAAAACAAATAATGATGATAGGTCTAAGCCTTTTTTTAATGCTCCTGGCAGGGCATCACAAAGGGGGCGCCCCATTGCATCTCCCATGATGGTAAGATTCATTACTTTCTCTTTTGCAACAATTTCCCAAATATAATCTGCATCAAATGAAGCTTGGTCATTGATTACCAGTTTCCAGCCAGAAAAGAATGAATTAAAAGACTGCCATTGAGCTCCTCCATGCATGAAAGGGGCTAATGCAAGAGCTACGGTTTGATCTTGTAAGCATTTATCTGCGAAGGCTTCAGGTGTTGGGTATTTTTCACCAGTCACAGCATCAATCCCTCCACCAAGAGTCATGAGTACGTCTTCCATGCGCCACACAACTCCTTTCGGCATTCCTGTAGTTCCACCTGTATATAGTATGTATTGATCATCACCAGATCTTTCGACCGTCAATCTTGATTCGCTTTCATTTGCAATCAAGCCCTCGAAATCTAAGTTATTTTCGACAATATCGCCCCCATCAGTTCCATCATTTATACAGACAAAGTCTTTCAATAATGGTAAATCATCTTTAATGTTATTAATTTTTGTAGAAAATTGTTTCTGATAAAAAATAGCTTCTACATCAGCATTATCAATTAAATACTTTAGTTCTTCTTCAACATACCGATAATTTATATTTATTGGAATGGCGCAGAGCTTATATGTACCAAGCATAATTTCCAGCCACTCAATGCAATTAAAAGCATATATTCCAATATGACTTCCTTTTTTTATGCCAAGTTTTTTGAGAGCATTGGCTGCTTTGTTGCTACGAGCATCTAATTCTTTATAAGTTAATCGAGTAGAACCATAAACAACTGCTTCTCTTTCAGGAACTCTATCAACAACTCCTTCAAATATGTCGGCTGCGTTAAATTCCATTAGACTTGTGTTGATTGATTTTCCCAGTAAGGATCTCTAAGTCTTCTTTTATACAACTTGCCGTTTTCATCTCTTGGAAGTTTTTTAATGAAATCTATACTTCTAGGTAATTTCATTTTTGCAAGATTTTCTTGAGCAAAACCCATTAACTCTCCAAGT